>Ga0315547_1000066_pt1 | contig 129362 bp, 130 predicted proteins | sample SalMarSW160240MG_2_FD_202542 | JGI IMG/M metagenome (GOLD analysis project Ga0315547, IMG submission 202542) | Salt marsh sediment microbial communities from the Plum Island Ecosystem LTER, Massachusetts, United States - Salt Marsh Sediment SW1601-240 ...
ATGTTCAAACAGCCTTTATACAGGTTGAACAGGAAGATGTTGAGAGAGTTAAAGATGTTGAAACAAAATTGGTAAAAAACCTGAAATGGATATGCGGGAAAAACCAGGTAAAAAAAGTCGTCCTGCATTCGTTTGCTCACCTTTCGGAAAGCAAAGCTGAACCTGATTTTACGAAGCAATTTTTTAACAGGATTGAAGAACGGATGACAAATGCCGGATATGAAGTACATCAAACACCTTTCGGGTATTTTCTCGATTTACAGGTAGATGCCCCCGGTTTTTCCCTGGCACGTGTGTTTAAAAGTTTTTAATTAGCTGAGTAACTACATGAACAAAGAAAATATATTTAAATGAAAATATATTAAAATGAAAACAAACACACTAATATCAAAAAGGGTTGCACAAATACCAAAATCTGCAATTCATGAAATGACACGTTTATCAAAAGAAGTAAATGACGTGGCTTTTTTGTCATGGGCAAAACCAACAGCCGGTGCCCCTGAACATATTAGAGAAGGTGCAATTGCTGCGATAAAAAAAGGACTTGTGGATGGTTATTCTGAAAATCTGGGAATATTGGAATTACGTGAAGAAATAGTAAAAAAACTCAAAAGAGATAATAATATAAAAGCAGTGCCCTCGGAGATTATGATCACTGTTGGTGCAATTGAGGGGCTATATGCTTCTGTATTGGCTTTTGTTGACCCTGACGATGAAGTTATTTTTCCATCCCCAACATATTCAACTCATATAAGGCAGGTTATTGTTGCATCTGGAAAACCGGTTATTGTCCCTTTAATAGAAGAAGAAGGATTTAGATTAGATATTGAGGGTATTAAAAATGCAATTACCCCAAGAACAAAAGCTATTATATATTGTTCTCCGAGTAATCCTACCGGTACTGTCTTTTCAGAAAAACAACTTCGTCAGTTAGCTGAAATTGCTTTGGATAATAACCTGATAATTATTAATGATGAGGCTTATGAGTATTTTACTTTCGATGGCCATGAACATTTTAGTGTTGCTTCTATTCCTGAAATGAAAAAAAATGTAATCAGCTGTTTTACTTTCACAAAGACTTATGCTATGACAGGCTGGCGAATTGGTTATTTATATGCAGATGAAGAATTTATCCCGCAAATTAATAAAGCTCATATTCCTATGGCTATTTGTGCCCCGGTAGTTTCACAATATGCAGCGCTAGCTGCGTTAAAAGGGCCGCAGGATTGTATTGACAAATTCAGGAAACATTATCTTAATGCCCGAAATTTGATGTGTGATCGTCTTGACAGGCTAAATTCAGTGTTTGAATACCAGAAACCCAGTGGCTCTTATCTTATGTTCCCAAAAATATTATTAAAAGAAGGAGAAGATTCAATAGCTTTTTGTAAAAAACTATTAAAAGAAGCCAGGGTATCAACAACACCTGGTATCGCTTTTGGACCAACAGGACAATCACATTTAAGAATGTCTTTTTGTGTGATGGAAGATGAAATAAATAAAGCTTTTGATAGAATGGAAAAATATTTTTAAAAAGTGAAAGGAAAGAAAAAATTATACCCTGATTCGGGCGTAGAATTAAACCCTTTCATTGCAAAAAATTACGACAGGGTAATGAATGCCGGAACACTGGGAATGTACAAAAGCTTTATTTATAAAGCTATCCACGATATGAATATTTTGCCTGGCGATCAAATACTCGATATGGGATGTGGTTCCGGCCGCAATGATTACATTATGAGCAGATACCTGAATGACCAGGGTCAACTGACAGGCCTGGATATTTCGGAACACATGGAAAAACATTTTCACCGAAAATTTAAAGGGGATAAACGGATGGAATTTATTAACCAACGTATTGATGTGCCGTTTAATTTGCAAAAAAAGTACGATAAGGTTTTTATAAGTTTTGTTATCCATGGTTTCCCGCATGAAGTAAGAAACAACGTGATACAAAATGCCTATAATCATTTAAAACCAGGCGGGAGCTTCCATATTCTCGATTTTGCCGAATTCGATATGGATAAAATGCCCGGCCTTCACCGTTTTATCTTTAAAAAAATAGAATGCAAATATGCTTTCGATTTTATTGAAAGAGATTGGAAAGAGATACTGAATAAATCTAGCTTCGATAATTTTATCGAGCAATTTTATTTTAAAAAATATGTTCGATTATTAAGCGCCCAAAAAAATGGCTGATAATTTAAATATGCCCGTATTAATAGCTGTCCCAACTAATGATGGCATAACTATTTTCCCGAAAATGCTGGGCATGGCCAAATACTTTTACATTTATTCTACAACCAGTAGCAGGCAATTCACACTTGTTGAAAAAAGGCCTAATCCTTATGAAACCTCAATGCAGCATTTAAAGACACTGGCTGTTTATACTGTAATTAATGATTGTATGGTCATTATATCTGAATTGATAGGTAAAAAAGGGATTGAAAGGCTTCAGAAGAAAGGGATAAAACTTTATTTCAGAAAAGGGGATATTCAGGAAGCTTTAAACAGTGTTTTCAACGATGAATAATTTTACAAATAAATTAATTGAAGCAGCAGAACTGATAAAGCATTCATCACGTACTGTTGCATTTACAGGAGCAGGAATATCGGTAGAAAGCGGGATTCCTCCCTTTCGTGGGGAAGATGGCTTATGGAGCAAATTCGACCCGGTATTTCTCGATATAAATTACTTTCATCAATATCCCGAAAAATCATGGAAATTAATTAAAGAAATTTTTTACGATTTTTTTGGACAGGCAATTCCCAATGCAGCTCATTATGCACTTGCAGAAATGGAAAAAAGCGGGATTTTAAATTCAATCATTACCCAGAATATAGATAATTTACATCAACATGCCGGGAGTAAAGAAGTATATGAGTTTCATGGTAACTCCAGGTATTTGGTATGCGAGAATTGTTCCAAATCATTTTTAGCAACGAACATTGATTTATCTATACTGCCACCACGGTGCCCATATTGTAAAACAGTCCTTAAGCCCGACTTTGTATTTTTTGGGGAACCCATTCCTGAGCCTGCCAACACGAGTTCATTTTCAGAAGCTAAAAACGCCGATTTGTTTATTCTTATTGGTACAACAGGAGAAATAATGCCTGCGTCGCTCATACCCTATGAGGCTAAAAAGAATGGAAAGAAAATAATTGAAATAAATATTGCCCCTTCGAATTATACAAATGCCATAACCAACATTTTTTTACAGGGAAAAGCCTCTGAACTTGTTCCCAGGTTAATTGAAACGCATAGATAGAACAGTTGGGTTTTTATACAGATGTATTAATTAAAAATTCTACAATTATGATAAACCTGAAAAATAAATTTATAATGGCCCCTTTAAAATTGGGCTATGCTAATGGCGACGGATTGGTAAATAAAAAGCATCTTTTTTTCTATGAAAAAAGAAGCAAATATATTGGTGCAATTATACTGGAGCCACTGTATCTCAATTCAGGATTGCGTGAAATTCCCACACAACTTGGAATAGACAATGACAATAAAATACCAGGGCTGACAGAGTTGGTTAACCTGCTTCATAAAAACGAAGTTAAGGCAATCGCGCACCTGAATCACCCTGGCCGGATGGCAAATCCGAAAATTCCGGGAAACTATTTTGTGTCGTCTACCGGCAAACCCTGTGAAAATGGAGGGGCTATGCCGGAAATGATGGACCACAAAATGATGGACAACGTAATTAACAGCTTTGTTGAAGCAGCGCAACGGGCAGTTCATTGTGGTTTTGATATGATTGAATTACAGTTCGGGCATGGATATCTGCTTGCACAATTTTTATCGCCTGCGGTAAATGAGCGTTCCGACGATTATAATGGGGATCTTCATAACAGGGCTAAATTCCCGCTTAAGGTGCTGAAAGCCGTGAAAAAAGCTGTCGGGATTCCGGTAATTGTCCGTATTAGCGGTGATGAAATGATGCCCGAAGGCTTTCATATTGATGAAATGATACAATTTTCTTTACTTTTAGAAAAAAATGGTACAGACGCTATTCATGTTTCAGCCGGTTCAACCTGTTCAACACCTCCCTGGTTTTTTCAACACATGTTTGTCAAGAAAGGTAAAACATGGGAGCTTGCTGCTAAAATAAAAGCTGAAGTGAAAGTACCCGTTGTTTTTGTCGGGCAAATTAACACGAAAGAAGATATCCTGTCATTGGAGGATAAATATCAGGCTGAGTATATTGCTATTGGAAGGGCTTTGGTTGCAGACCCTGATTTTACAGGAAAATTTCTCGGTAAAGAGAAAGACCCGATAGCCCCTTGTTTAGCATGTGCCGAAGGCTGTCTTGGCGGGGTTAAATCAGGACAGGGACTTCAATGTCTTGTAAATCCTGAAGCAGGCAGGGAAACGGAGGTTCTTGAAATAACAAAACATTCTAAACATTATGCTGTAATCGGAGGTGGGTTAGCCGGCATGGAAGCTGCAATAATTTTAAAAAAGAGAGGGCATAATGTTGACCTTTATGAAAAAAATAAACTGGGTGGCCAGTTTAACCTGGCCCCATTAACTCCAAATAAAAAATCAATGGGGCGTTTAGTCCCTTATTTCGTTGAGGAATTAAAAAATAAGGGGGTAAATATAATTTTTAAAGAAGTTTTAAAGTCAGATATTACGAGCACGTACGATGGGGTGATATTTGCGACAGGCTCTAAACCAAAAGCCCCGTCAATTACCGGGTTAAATAAATTTTTTTGGGCTGATATCCTGCTAAAAGAAAATATACCGGAAAACAAAAAAATATTGATTATTGGCGGAGGGCTAATTGGCGTTGATATAGCTACTGCTTTAATAGCATTAAACAATAAAGTAATTATTGTTAAAAGAACTACCGATTTTGGGGAAGATATGGAAATGATTGCTAAAAATCTTTCATTAAAAATGATGAAAGAAAAAATGACCGTTTTCAGCGATCATACAAATATTAAAAAAATAGAAGGGAAAACCGTATTTGCAGAGAAAGACGGAGAAAATATTCAATTTGAAGATATAGATACGATTGTGGTTTCAACGGGTATGGAAAGCTATATCCCGTTTAAACCTGAACATAAAATGCCTGTTTATATTATCGGCGATGCCAAATCGGTAGGAAAAGCCCAAAATGCTATTTATGAAGCCTACAAATTGGCGCTGTCATTATAAAAGAATGAAGCTATTCTTTATGAATGGTCAAATTTCAATGCATAAACAACTAATGTTTATCTCTGATGAATACCTGCGGTATAAAAAACAGTTTTCCAGAAAAAAATTGGGCAGCAGTCAAAAGAATTGCTGCAATTTGTTTAATAATAGTTATAAATAGCAACAAAATGAATAGTCAGGATACAGTTCAGCAAATAATCTATACGCCAATCGGTGTTTTCCATACTTCTTACACTCCCCAAACCGGCGCTCCCCGTCAGGGAATATTAATGCCCGAAACCAAAGGGACGATTGAGATATTTCCACAATATCACAGCGCATTAAATACGCTGAGCTTCTTCGAATATATTATTGTACTTTTTCATTTTAGCGAAGTTGAACGATGGGAACCCACGGTAAACCCGCCGGCATCGACGCACGAACATAATTTCGGGTTATTTGCCACACGAAGCCCCAAAAGACCAAACCCAATAGGGTTTTCCATTGTAAAACTTGAAAAAATTAAAAACGGCATATTGTATATTTCGGGAGTCGATGCTTTTAATGGTACACCGGTGTTGGACATAAAGCCCTACCTTCCTTCGGTGGATTGCCCGAAGAGTATTCAAAATGAATTCATGGAAAAAGAACTGGGACATCACGATGAAGATTTTATTATTGATTCGACTTTTTTTAAATAAAATAGCAACAATTCAAAAATGAACAATAGCGATAAAAACGATGATTGCTTTCAGGTAACCAGTAAACTTATCGGCGAGAAAAAATATGGAGAAGCTATTAATTATTTGCAGGGAATAATAGGAACAGATCAAAAGAATGAAAAAGCTTTGATTCTCATGGAATAAATAAAAAAGATAGTAGAATACCAAAACAGGGATATTTTTGCATCAACCAACCTTGATATGGATCCCTGGCTGGAATAAAACAATTATAAAAATGCTATCACAATCACCCGTAAAACAAATTGCTGCCATACACGACCTTTCAGGTTGTGGACGAACTTCGCTGTCAGTTGTAATCCCAATATTATCTGCAATGGGGATTAAAGTGTGCCCGCTGCCAACTGCCGTATTATCCTCTCACAGCCGGTACGAAGGATACCATTTTGCTGACCTTACCGATCATATGCAACCTGTTATTGACCACTGGAAAAAACTAAACGTTTCTTTTGACGCCATTTACAGCGGTTTTTTAGGTTCGCATAAACAAATCCGCATTGTTCAGGGAATGATAGATGCATTTACAACTGAAAACCAGTTTGTTGTTATCGACCCGGTTCTTGGAGATAATGGCAAAATGTACGGCCCGATTAATAAAAAAATGGTATCGGAAATGAAGTCTTTAATTCAAAAGGCCAATATTATAACACCTAATTTAACCGAAGCCTTGTTACTACTGGAAAAACCTTTTCATCCCGATATCAGTGAAGAAGATATTAAAGAATGGATGTTACAATTATCGAACATGGGGCCGGAAATAGTTGTTATTACAAGTGTTCCCGATAAAACTCCCGGTAAAAAATTTTCGGTAATTGCTTATAACAGGAATGGTTCCCGTTTCTGGAAAGTACCCATCGATTATATCCCGGCTGATTTTCCCGGAACCGGCGATTGTTTTACCAGCGTGTTAACAGGGGCGTTGTTGCAGGGCGACAGCCTGCCCATAGCACTCGACAGGGCTGTTCATTTTATATCGTATGGCGTAAGGGCCACGTTTGGATACCGCTATGACCAAAACCAGGGAATATTATTGGAAAGGGTACTTAATCGTTTAAGTTTCCCCATGCCGGTTAGCAGTTATGAAATTTTATAATAGAATGCAGGCTCCCTTTATTTACTGGAGAATAATTAGAATCAAAAGCAATCAGTAAAAAAAATCAACCCAACTTCACCAATTCCTTTAATTCATCGTTGCTTAAGTTGCCAAGCCAGGTTTCACCGGTAGCAATAGTCAGGTCGGCAAGGTAACGTTTCTCCTGTATCAAATTATCAATTTTTTCTTCAATAGTGCCTTTGTTAATAAGCCTGTATACCTGAACATTCTTTTTTTGCCCGATGCGAAAAGCCCGGTCGGTGGCCTGTGTCTCCACCGCAGGGTTCCACCACAGATCGTAATGGATAACATGATTGGCGGCAATAATACTGCCCATTCCCAGTTCGGCGTTTCGGGCAAGTCATTCGAAACCTCTTTGATGATAGGGCCTGAGAGTAACCTGGAGATCATCGGGCAGTCTGAGAGGAGATCCTTTTAGAAGTTCTTTTACTGTTTTGACCACCCCGGGGGCAAGACCAACTTTCATACTCGGTAATTACTCTGAAAATGCGGCCTGAATAAGCTGAAACGATGACAATTCCACGTTTTTATCCAGATTTTTTTGAAGCGATTTTAACTCAGCTTCATCGAGGAAAATATACCGGTCTTTTATTTTTACCAGACCATGTAACCCCTTAACGAGGCGTAAAAATTCATTCACGTCCATCTGACTGTCGCCCAAGGATATTTGCCAGTCATAGTCGAGCAGTTCGGTAAGACCAACCAGTGATTTTACAGATACCTGCCTGCCCTGCACTTTTTTAAGCTGAAGCAAAAGATGCGGGTAAACCAGGCTTCTAAGTGATTTAGGCAATATGATTTTCACACCCAGTAGTTTAACAAGGGGCAACACATTTGTCAGAATTCCGGAAAAATCGGAAAGAGCAACCACTACATTATTTTCTCCCTTTGTCGATAACAGGATGTTTGCTTGGGGCAGGTAATTACCAACAACACTTAAATCCTTAAGTATATCAAGCCGGACGTTATCATATCTTCTCAGTTTAAATACTTCGGAAAGCGGGACAGGTGATGACAACTTTCCATTTCAGTAAAAACATATCTGCATTGGCCAGCCATACGTGGGGGTAATATAGTTTATTGGCTGCAAGTTGAAGGCTGAACAGGTATATTTTGCGCAAGGGTATCGAGGCCGGGGTCCAACTCTTTGTTGAGCAGCCTGGAGAGCAACTGGGGATTGTCGCGGATAATATCCTGTAAAATAATATTTTGTTCGTTGGAAAATAAAGGGACATCAATTTCAACCTGATAGGGTTTTGGCCTACTACCTTTTATTTTTGCAACTATTTTATTGCAATCAATTTCAATCTTTGAAACGGCTCCCTTGCCGGCATAGCTCCGCCCGAGTGGAAGGCGGTTACTAAAATCAATCCTGGTCATCGAGTTAAGCCATTGTTGTCCCCACTAGGTAATACCATACTTAGCCATAGGTAGTTTTTGGCAATAAATATAAAGGTTATAAAAGTATTTTCCATTTCCCTACCCAACCTTTAATACCACCTGCTATGCACATCCGCTAACCTGCTGGGCTTTTATCTGTTTATTTTAACATCCCTGCACTTATTAAATAAGGCAGAAAACCATATAACCGCGCATCCACCGGAAAATGTCCGGCTTTTCTTCTTTAGATTTCTTTTAGAATTAACCTGTATCTTTACAAAGGGAAAATTTTAATAATAGAGGATGAAATCGAATTGCTGATCGCGATCAGCAATTATCTTATCAAGGAGAACTATATCTGCGAATTGGCTGAAGATTTCCGGAAAGCCAACGAGAAATTATCGATATATGAGTATGACTTAATTCTCCTCGATATCACTTTGCCTGGTGGAAACGGCCTTGAATTGCTGAAAACCATTAAGAAACAGCAGGTCAAATCGGGAGTAATTATTATTTCAGCCAAAAACTCAACTGATGATAAAATAATTGGTCTTGACTTGGGAGCTGATGATTATCTTGCAAAACCATTTCAGTTATCCGAATTGAATTCAAAGATCAAGGCAATACTGAGAAGACGACAATTTAATGGATCCAGCATAATAAATTTCAATGAGATATCCGCTAATGCTGACAGTAAATCTGTTACCATTAACGTTAAAGAAATAACTTTAACTAAAAAAGAGTACGATCTGATTTTGTTTTTTATTATCAACAAAAACAGGGTTCTAACGAAGGAAGCTATTGCTGAATATCTGTGGGAAGACAATATTAATTTGTCAGATAGTTTTGATTTTATTTACAAGGGCATGTTAAGCATTAACAAAATGAATTTGCATTTCAGAATTTTGAGTCAGGATCATAAAACAGAAAAATTTTAACAATGATCAACCTTCCTAACAAAAATGAAAAAATAAACAAATTCAGGACCCTCAATGCACGGATAAAGACATGTGATCGATGTCAGTTAAGCTCCGGTAGAACAAATGCTATTTGTGGTGAAGGCGATGTAAATGCCAGGATTTTTTTTATAGCACAGGCGCCGGGTGAAACTGAAGACAGAAATGGCAAAATGTTCATTGGCCCGACAGGAAAAGTGTTGGACGAATTGTTCCGGGAAATTCATACGAATAGAAATGAGGTCTATATGACCAATTTGATAAAATGCATACTGCCTAAGAACCGTAAACCAAAGCAAAACGAAATAGAAATATGCAGTCAATATTTGGGAAAAGAAATAGGCATAATTAACCCGGAGTTTTTAATGCCTATGGGGTATTATGCAACAAAATATATTTTTGGCCATTATTGCAATGAGAACAATTTACCATCCGATATGGTTGGGAAGCTGATTATTTGTAATGGAATAAAGGTTTATCCTTTGCGGCATCCGAGTGCGGTTATTTATAATCCCTCTCTCATGCGAACAATGATCAAGGCTTATAAGAAAATAACAGTTTTTAAAAAAGAATGCAAATGGTATACGGTATGCCCGATGAAACTGTTTTACGAACAAAGCAGACTGGACAAAAACTGGATTGAATTATATTGCAAAGGTGATTGGGGAAGTTGTATACGATACCAGATGGAAGAAGAAAACCGGTATCATCCTGACAATATGCTGCCCGACGGAAGCATAAGTGAAAGTTTACAGTAAAAAAAAGCCAGAAATCACCAATTATTATTTTATCTCAATTTTTTCCCCTACCCCGTATTCTATGAAATCTTCTTTGTACTCTTCTGCAAATGCCTCTCTAACGATATCACCTGTACAATGTGACGGTGAAACTTTTTGTACTCCAAGTTCCCTGAACTTTTTAATTACAGTCATGGGCGGATGATGGAAACCTCCTGTAACAAGATATACACTGTCTTTCCCCATCAGTTTTTTGGACTTTTCAACAATATTTACAATTCCGGGATGAGCGCAACCGGTAATCACGATTAATCCTTTTTTTGAATCGATAATTAAAGATTGTTCTTCCATGAGCCTGTTAAGTTCACCGGTAGAATAGATAAAATCAGTAATTTTTTTAGCTTCTGAGACTTCTATATATTTAGCTCCTTTATCGATTATCATATCTTTAATCGAATTCGGAAAAGAAGCCGGGATAAACACAGTAACATGATTATTTTTTTCCAGGAACCCCGCTAAACCGCCAACATGATCCCCGTGAACATGAGAAATAATTACTTTATCAATTGATCCGGGATCAACACCCATTTTTTGCATATTCGAAAGTAAAATACCCGCATCTCCTCCAGTATCAAACAATATATTTTCTGTGGGGGTTTTTATTATGCTGCCAAAACCCCATGCAGTTTCCAAATCCGGGTTCACCATATAGTTGTCAAAAACAGAAATTATGACTATTTCCGGTTTTTCAGTTTCAGATTCACCAAAAACAGGAGATGTTTTTTCTGGCCTGTTTTTATTTGCACAAAAAGTAAATAGGCACACAGTAAGTATGGCAGTATAAAAAATACAGCTTGCCTTTTTAATTCTATTTGTAACAACTGATGAAAAGTTTTTTACTATTCGTTTCATCACAGTTGATTTTTCCGGTGATCGATAATAATGTTTTTTTACTTATTCTCCGGAAAGGAACCTGTCGATTCCCTCTGAAGCAACTTTTGCATCTGCTATTGCTGTAACTGCATCCAGGTTTATATTTACTATATCCCCTCCGGCAAACACCTTTGGGATTGATGTCATACCTTTTTCATCAACACTGACTTTTCTTCTTTCGGTAAATTCAAGTTTCTCAAACATGCTTTCAGGAATAAACGAGAAATCCGGCACCTGGCCAATGGCTTCGATGATCATATCTCCTTCCAGAAACATTTCTTTATCTTCATAAAAGGAGGGGGCAAATCTGCCCTGCTCATCAAAAACTGATTTCACTTTTTTACACAGGAGACCTTTAATATTCCCGTCATTGTCCAAGACCACTTCTTTAGGTCCCCAGGCAGGATTGAACTGTATTTTTTCTTCCCGGGCTTCACGTATTTCTTCTTCGGTAGCCGGCATTTCGTGCCAGTCCTCAAGTGAAACGGTTTTAACAATAACATTTTCCCCGGGATACTGAATATTTTGCAGTCGTAATGCTTCCCGGGCAACATCAAGAGCCACATTGCCACCTCCAATGACGATTATTTCTTTCCCAACCTTTCTTTGTTTTCCGATTTTATTATCACTCAGAAAGTCAAAAGCCAGTTCACATTTTTCGTAGTTTTTAATTTTGGTTGAACGGCTTTTGGTGTTTCCCGTTGCCAGAAAAACAGCATCATATTCTTTCAGAAGTTCTTCAAAAAACACGTCTTTACCCACTCGTGTGTTGAATAAAAATTCAACGCCCAACGATTTTATATAATTGACATCCTTATCAATGCTTTCCAGAGGCAACCTGTATACTGGCGGACCGGTCCTCATAGTTCCTCCGCCAGCGCGTAAAGCATCATATACCTTAACATGATGTCCTTTAAGTCGGAGAAAATAAGCTACGGATAAACCACCCGGACCAGCGCCGATGACACCAATTTTTTTACCGGTGTGCGTACCCGGTTTCAATTCCAATGCTGCCGTAAAGTCTTTGATCGTATCGGCCACATATCTTTTCAGCCATCTTATTGACAACGCTTCTCCCCTGATGCTCAAAGAGCAAGCCTTTTCGCAATAAGCCATACATACTCTTCCGCAAATCGAAGGAATAGGATTGTCTTCATAGATTTTTTTCAGGGACTCCTCCGGTTTATCTTCATATATGGCCTGTATATAGTCGGAGATTTTGAGATGTGCAGGACACGCCTCTTCACACAGTTTGCATTCAAGACACCGGGAGGCCTCTTTCTTTGCTTCTTCCGGGTTATAACCTATCACCTGCTCGATGAACGAGAGTTTGCGTATATCAGGATCAATCATAGGCATGGTGACCCTTTCGGGTTCAAATAAAGCATATTTAAGATCAGAGACAAAGCCTTCATAATCTTTTTTACGATGTGATAAGCTCGCCTTCAGAACAGAATACTCTTCAGTAGTGACGTATTTTTCGGGTTCTGTTTTTTGGTCCTTAGGAACAAATACAAAGGTTTTCGGGTCAAAATGAATATGAAAATAATCCCTGGTAAGCTTTAGCGAACCGGGAGGACAAATATCAACACATAATCCACAAAAACAGCATCTGCCGTAATCTACCTGCGGTCGTTCATTTTTTTGTCCGGGTTTGGATTCCAATCCCGGTATTTCTGTCATTTGAATGGCCTGGTTGGGACAAATATCTGCACAGTTGCCACAGCCTGTACATGTGTCCCAATCATTCACATGAAATCCCCTGTACCTCATGGTGGGTTCTTTCGGTTCAAAAGGATACCTGATAGTCTTTGGCTTAATAAAGAGATATTTAACTGCTTTAAAAGGTTTTAGAATACTGCTGCTCATCATTTTAAATCCTCCATTTTTTACCGGTCAATTTCCGGAACTGTTATATACAGGCTGATCATGATATTGCCTACATCAGCAATACTTTCATTTTCCAATGCTTTTTCCAGGATAGTCAGCCCATGATTATAGGAAGGTGTTCTGAAATGCGCCCGCCAGGGCTTATCCCCTCCGTTACTTACCAGATAAAGGCCCAATTCGCCTCTTGATGATTCGCATCTTACATAAGTTTCTTTACCTGGAATATTCCATTTGAATGGATTGGGAATTTTGTTATAAACTTCTCCTTCCGGCATTTTATCGAGCAGTTTGAAAATCATGTGGACACTTTCAATCATCTCATCCCGCACCACCCAGATTCTTGAGTAAGCATCTCCGTCCGTTCTTGCAGGAATTCCCCAGTCTACCTGATCATAAGCTGCATAGGGTTCTATCTTTCGAATATCCTGTTTCATGCCGGTAGCTCTGAGCACTTGTCCGACAGCGCCCATTCTCTTCGCTTCTTCATGGGTTATTTTCCCTATATTTTTGGCACGCTTGTAAAATACACGGTTATTAAAAAATGTGTCATCATAGTCAGGTACACATCTCCCGATAGTATGCAATGTATTTATTATTTTTTCTTTAAATCCGTCAGGGAAATCACGTCTTACCCCACCGGGCCATATGTATATATGATAAACCCTGCCGCCTGTAAGCTCTTCAAAAAGATCCAGTATAAGATCGCGGTGATACATTGCCCAGTTGGCTACTGTATCGAATCCCAGCATATTGGCATATGCCCATAAACCAAACAAGTGAGACCCGACCCGGGCGAGTTCGAGGTAAATGCTTCTTATAAACTGTGCTCTTTCAGGAACCTCTATACCGGCTAATTTTTCAACTGCCATAGCATACATCAATTCCATATGATCGGGTTCCACAACATTGATCCGGCAGACCAATGGGAAATTCTGTATCCATGTTCGCTGTTCCATGAGTTTTTCGAATCCGCGATGAAGAAATCCGGGATTGGCAGTTGCTTTAACAATACGGTCTCCTTCAACATTCAGGGTGATGCTGAAATTACCCACCATCCCGAGATGCTGCGGGCCAAAATATAGTTCAAGTTCTCTCATTTTTCCCCTTTTTTGTCTTCAACAAAAGGAATCGGATCAAAAACTTCCTGCACATATTTTCGTGTATCGAAGTCTTTTCGGAAAGGAGGTATTTTATATTCCCTCTCAAGAAAAAGCGGCGTTAACCTGGGATGGCCTATAAAATGAATACCATAAAGCTCGTGTACTTCACGTTCATAAGGTTCGGCATTTTCAAAAATGTTCATTACGGTATGCAATTCAGGTTTGTCCCTTGTTATTTTTGTTTTAACCAGTATATTCATTTTCCCTTTCTCGCTTTCCTCCGTATAGGCAGTAAGGATATAAACAAGTTCCAATGCATTATCTTTTATCCAGTCTACACAGGATATGAGCCCCAGATGGTCATAGCCGCTGTTGTTCAGGGAACTTAAAACTGTGACAACCGAATTTTTTTTGCAATCGATAGTCAGCCTTCGTTCATCAGAAATTTCTACCTGAATATCGTCAAACGATGATAACAGATTTTCTTTAAGCGATTGTTCTGTATTCTTCATTTTTTACATTTTTTGAAAACAGGGGTGGCCATTCCAGTTTTCCCAGAATTTTTTCCTGGTTTTTCCTGTAATATTGATAATTCTCTCTGTATTTTTTATAACCATCTGCCATTCCTTTGTCAATTAATGTCCATAAATGGGTTACAGCAACAAACACGGCTTCCGGTCTGGGCATGCAACCGGCAATCCAACCATCCACCGGGATATATTTATCCAGGTGCTTAATGGTATTATAGGAATCCCAGTACATTCCACCATTAAGGGGACATGATCCGAATCCCACGGTGAACTTGGGCTCAGGCATCTGTTCATAGGAGCGGATGATGAATCTTAATGTTTTTAGGGAAACATACCCTGTAATTAAAAACAGGTTTGCCTGCCTGGGTGTTGCAACAGGAATTACACCAAACCTCTCGGCATCCCAGCGGGCGGTTATACTGGGGGGTATTTCAATTATTCCGCAACCCGTGCAAAAATACAAGGCATGGAGCGAATATTTTTGTGCCATTTTGCCCGGTGATCTGAGCCATTTCCCAAAATTGTTCCTATCCATATGTGATCCGTTTTTAAAATTTTAACCGGTTAATAAAACAATAATCAATCCTGCAAATGCCAGTAATGTTGGCCATCTCCACAGATATTTGATGGCCTGCTCTATTCTGAAACGCGGGAAAACAGCGTTAACAAAAAGGAAAATAACAAACAATGCAAGCATTTTTAAAAAGAAATATCCCGGATTTTCAGCTCCTCCTAAAAATAGGTTTGTAAAAAGAGATATGCCGATAAATATATTAAAAGCATGCTGTAGGGTAGCGAGCGCCAGAAATTTACCACTGTATTCGGCCATGGGTCCCGATGAAATTTCCTGGGGCGCCTGGATCAGTTCAAAAGGCCGGAAACCCAATATGGCAGGGAGGATTAAAATGTAAGCAATTCCGGACAACAGCAAAGGAAGGTGCTGAAAAGACCATCCTGCCTGGAATTGTTTGTTTACTATTTCAACAATGGAAATGGTATTATAATGTGTCATTACAGCAAGAAGAATAAGCAACAGAGGAAGCTCATAGCCAAAGGCTAAAAGAAACTTCCTGGATATCCCGATACTTGTATTGGGATTGGCGGCTTCACCACCACTCAATGCCATCCCTAAAGGGACAATAAGCATGAGGTAAAGGATAACAAGCAATCCCCCCGAGTTGCTTAAAGGACACATTTTTCCCAAAGGAAGAAACAACAGCACAACAACAGAGCCTGCCAAAGAAAAAATGATTCCAAAATTAAATAAGATCCCATGGCTCATGCTTGTTTGATTGAATAGTTTGATGATATCTATAACTGGCTGGGCAATAGGTGGCCCGTAGCGCCAGTGAATTCTTGCCATGATTTTTCTTGATAGCCCGAGAAAAAATAATCCTATAATAGCGGCTAAGAAAATGATTAATATGATTTCGAGTGCAGTATTCATTACCATAAGTCCCAGTTTATTTGAATAAAGATTAACAGTGCCAGAAACAGCATGATATACATTACATAATATCCAACGTCTCCTGCATAGATGCGCCGTATTCCATTACCTAAATTTTTAATGCCCCGTGCAAGGCTCATGTAAAAATCATCGATAAAATCTCTCAGGTACGGAGTGATCATTCTATACAGGGGATCATAGAAATTAACCGAATAGTGATACTTATCCTTTGGAACTGTTGTTCCGGCGGCATAGTTGTCGTACTGACCAATTCCTGTTGATTTTTTACTGCTTTTGAATATCAGCCATATCATTATACCGATCACCAAAACAGCGGCCGATATGTTAAGCATATTTATTGTACCTGTGTCCGAGGCGATTCCCCATATATTTATCGTTAAAGGTTCCAGACCAAAACCCGATTCAATCGAGTTAATAACGTTAAGCGGCAATCCGGGAAGAACGCCAAAAAGTATGATTGCAACAGAAAGAATTACGATTGGCATTTGCATGGAAAATGGCGCTCTTTTTACATTTTCATATTTTTCAGGGAGCTGACCCAGGAATATATTATGTATTAATTTGTAACTGTACAAAATGGTTCCCCAGGTACCCAATAATGCTACAAATGCTAAGATTGGAGAGTTGTTAAGTATCAACGTTTTATAAATCAGCCATTTTGAAACAAATCCGTTCGTTAACGGCACGCCTATCAGTCCGCAAATACCGATCAATCCGCCAATAAAAGTAACAGGCATTTTTTTGATCAAACCTCCCAATGAATTCAGATCCCGTACTCCGTTTGTACGGTATTCAACTGCTCCGACAACCATAAAAAGAAGAGCTTTAAAAATGGAATGGTTAAAAAAGTGAAACATACCGCTGGCTACACTCTCGCTTGTACCATAAGCAACCCCCAAAATGATATATCCTGCCTGGGCGATAGTGGACCAGGCAAGAAGTCTCTTGGCATCATCCTGGAGCAAGGCAATAAAAGTCGGGATAAGAATAGTAATTGCTCCAATAATTGAGATTATATAACGGGCGCTTAAAATACCTTCACCCAAATTCAGAAAAATATTGATTTGGATGATCACATATATCAACAGAATGATACCGTAAGTGCCAATTTTTATCAATATGCCGGAAAGAATAGCGCTAAACGGAGAGGGCGCTTCTGAATGTGCGGGAGGAAGCCAGACATGAAGTGGCCATATAGCGTTCTTTATTCCAAATGCAATAAAAAACAGAATAATAATAAATAAAATGTATCCTGATGAAGCATCATGAAGGACTCCTGAGAGTTTTGTAAAAACCAGTGTACCGTAATGTGAATACAATGATATGATACCGATCAGCATAACCACGGAGCCTGTTACAGACATTATGATATACTTCATTCCGGCGGCAATCGCAGGGCCACGATTGTAGCTTATAAGAAGGAATGTGCTCCATGACATAATTTCCCAGAAAATATAGAATGAAACCAGATCACCGGACAATACAAGTCCTATCATACTTGCAATGACCAGCAACATCATGGAATAGTAAAAGTCTGTGTTTCCTCTTTTTCTTATATAACTTAATGAGAAAATAATAGAGAATGAACCAATAACAGCAATGGTAATAGCAAAAAACCATGAAAATGTATTTATTCTTAAAATAAGTGGAAAATCTAAAAATCCCTTATAAAAAATTTCCAGGGAAGAAACATTATAAAAATAAGCCACAATACCTGCTAAAGCCAGGGAAATAAGTACAGCGAAAATATCCCTTACCTTCTTAGATATTTTTCCTGAAAAATAAGTTATTAAAGTACCCCCAAAAGCAATTGCAAGCAAAATTTTCAGATTCATGGCAGAATACTTTTAATATAGTCAGCTCTGTTCAATAATTCTGAAGCAGATGATTCCAACACATCTGTTATCAGTTTTGGATATATTCCTATCACCACTATTAGTCCCACAAAAATGAATATAGGTATTAAAATACTTAATGGGGCAATCTCTCGTTTTTGGCTCAGTGTGCTTTTTTCTCCTTTAAAATAAATGACCTGCAACACCCTGAAGAAATAGGCTCCCTCGATTATGGTTGCCAAAAGGATGAAAAAAATCAATATTGTAAACAACATCTCCTGTTTGAATAATGCTGCTTTCACGATCATAAATTTACCCGGGAAGCCAATGAATGGAGGTAATCCCACGATAGAAAATGCACCGATGGTAAATGCAAGCGAAGTATAAGGCATTTTTCTACCCATTCCCTCGAAGGAAGAAATATTCATCGAGCCGCTCCGGTATATCATGTATCCTGCGGCAAGGAACAGCAATGCCTTCCCAAGTGTATGACTTACCAGTTGAAACAATCCTCCGGTAACTCCGTAAGATGAAGCGATAGACAGGGCAAACACAATGAGGCCGATTTGTCCTATACTGGAATATGCAAGCATTCTTTTGATGTTTTCCTGACTGAAGGCACACAATTCGCCTATTAACAATGTAATCACTCCTAAAAACAGGAGGAAGGTCAGAATACTTGAAGCGCCGAATAAAGTGAATACAACTCTTACCATTGCATAAAGGCCTACTTCAATGGCTATTCCTGATAAAATGGCGCTTATGGATGAAGGAGCAGAGGAGTGTGCATCCGGCAACCAGGCATTTAGAGGGAAGATTGCTGCTTCGACTCCAAAACCGGTAATTAACAAAACCAGCGGCACAAAAATTGGAATGGAGTTAACCGAATGAATGTGGCTGGCAATATCAGCCATATTAAGCGTTCCGAACTGGCCGTATAGCAAGCCTATACCAATAAGTACCAAACTCGATCCAATAGCTCCCTGAATGAGATATTTAACGGCCGATTCGATATCTGCTTTATCTCCGAAATATGCGACCAGAGAATAAGAAGAAATACAAAGAATTTCAAAAAAAACAAAAAGGTTGAATATATCGCCGGTGAGTACGACTCCTGTAGCCCCGGTGAGAAGCAGCAGATAAAGCATATGGTACTTTTCCTGATCTTTTTCCTTTATATAAGTGAATGCGTAAATCGAAACCAGGAAACCGACCAGTGCAATAAGAATGGTAAATAAAATTCCCACAGGGCCTGCAACAAGATTAATGCCGAAGGGGGGAAGGAAACCTCCTATAGAGACATGAACGGGTTTTTCCAAAACCTGAGGAAGAAGTTTTAAGGAGATGATAAGATTTGCGAGCAGAGCAACAAACGGAATAAACTTTTCGATTTTTTTCGAAATAAATCCGAAGAACGGAACAACAAATGCAAGACTTAATGGTATGACAATTAATAATATCGGGTTTACCATTTTTGTTCTTTTATTTTACGTAGATCAAGGGTGCCGTAATGTTTATATAATTTGATAGCTAAAGTAAGCGCAAGGGCCAATACAGCCACTCCGATTACAATGGCAGTCAATACTAAGGCCTGAGGAACCGGATCAACCATGTTATCAGCTTTCAAGCCTGGTTCTGAAAATATAGGAGCCGTTCCGCTTTTGATATAGCCAAGCGTGATGAGAAACAGGTTTATCCCCGTATCAACAATGCTCAATCCAATAATTACTTTGATCAGATTTTTTTTGACCAGTACAATAAATAAACCAATAAAGATGAGGCCGAAAGCTCCAATATAATAAATGTATTCACTTAAAAAATTCATTGGTTTTTCTCTATTAAGTGATCAATAATGCCTGCTAATTCCGAACCGACTTTAAATCCGATAGCGATATAGATGATAGGAATAATACCCGCACTTAACAGGGTATTGGGTTCTCCTTTGGGTAAAAAATTGAAAAGAAAATCCTTCCCGATTGTCAGGCCTATTATTCCTAAAACAATAAATGTTAAAGCCCCCAGGGTTTCTACGACTATGCTTGTGTTTTCTTTTATCCTTTTCCCTTCACAACCAAGATACATTAGAAGGAAAGCAGAAGCAATAATTGCTCCGCCCTGAAATCCGCCTCCGGGAGTAAGATGTCCGTGTATAAAGATGTAAGCGCCTACAAGGAGAAGAATGGGAAATAAAAACCGGCATCCGGTTTTGACAATAAAACTTGCCGGTTCTACTTTTTCACCGGCTTTTCTCTTTCTATAGGTACCCAAAACAGCCCCTAAACCTATGGCTGCTGTAAACAGTATGGTAATTTCGCCCAATGTATCAAATCCGCGGTAACTGACCACTACTGAAGTCACAATGTTTGTGGCCCCCGTTTCTTCTATTCCTTTTTTTATATAATAATCACCAATTTTTGTTCTCGAAATACCGAAAGGTATTTCTTTTAATGATAATACAATGCCTCCGGCAATTATTACCAATAATATTATAGCAATCAGCTTTCTCATTCTTCAAATCTTTTTGTTCTTTTAACAGCAATAACAAAAATTCCTGTTACCAATGCAGCGCCAATAGCAGCTTCGGCCATGGCCACATCGGGTGCCTGAAGAAAATAAAACAAAATAGATGCAATCAGACTTACTACACATGAAGCAATTACTGCATTCATCAAATCTTTAAAAATGAGCGCTGATATTGCCGAAACAATCATTAAAAATACAAGTATCAGTAAGATTATTTCCATATTTAATCCTTATGTTCTTTAAATTCCTCCGTTTTATCCACTATACTTTTATCGCACAATGAGATCTCATTTTTTCTGGCAGCTCTCCCCAGTGCGTGGCTTGAAACAGGATTGGAAATGAGCACAAATACTGCTATGATTAATGTCTTCCAGAACCATTCCGGTTGCATGATTCCAACCCCGATAATGGTTAAAAAATTACCCAATGTGGTGCATTTCGTTCCTACCTGGACCCTGTTATAAACATCCGGCATCCTGAGGATCCCCAAGCTGCCTAAGAAAAGAAACACAACTCCGATGCCCGTTATGATCATGCCGAAAATATCCATACTATATTCCTTTTTCTAAATATCTTGCAATAGCTATTAATCCTACAAAAGATACTATTGAATAAACCAAAGCAACATCCAGGTATATATATCTGTCAAAAACAAAACCGAGTAATACCAACAAAGCAACAACAACAGTAGTGGCTGTATCCACTGCAATTGCCCTATCCGCTGCTGTAGGCCCTATACACATACGGATGATGCAGAGTATAATTGCAGTGCTAATGATAATTATATAAATCAATATTGTCATAACACCTGGTCTTTATTATATTTATGCATTTGTATATTCAAATTATCAGATATTTAATTTAAAAAATTATTTCTTTCGCTTGTCTGCGACCAATTCGATTACCCAATGATCGAGAACTTTATAACATACCATTGTTCCTTCTCTTCTGCTTTCAATAATGCCTGCATTTTTAAGAATTTTCAGGTGTTGGGAAATGGTAGATTGGGGAATACCTAAGTTGCGTTGAATCTGGGTAACATTACATTCGCTGTTGATCAGGCCTTTCACAATCTGCAATCGTATTGGATGTCCCAAAGCTCTCATACATGCTGCCAGTTGTTCAAAATTTCTCTCCATCAATAATCCAGGTTATTCCGAATATTATGATTTTCTTAGTTTCATGACGGCCAGCTGAGCTGCATTAATCAATTGATAGGCTATGGGTGAAGCAGTTAGCAGAGGATGTGTTCCCATTTGAAAGGTACATACTTCATCAGCTCTCATTTTATGTTGAATAAGTGCTCCAATGAAGTTGATCTTTTCGCCCACCGATACTCCACCATAAACTTGTCCGCCAATCAGCAATCCGGTATCTTTTTCAAAAATCAGTTTTATACCTAATTCCTGAGCTCCCGGAATTGACCCGGGGTGTTTATCGGGAGCCACTGATTCTCCTGTCACCACATCCATTCCCATTTCTTTGGCTGCAGACTCGGTTAGTCCTGCTGAACCAACAGCCAAATCACCAAAACAGGTAGAAAAGATGCCAATTGCACAATCCGACTTTCTGCGAATATTAAAAAGATTAGCTCCGGCAATTCGCGCTTCGGTAGTTGCCATTGACGCAAGCCAAACCCCTTTGGGCAATCCGCTCAGATAACATCTTTTTTTTGCACAATCGCCAATAGCAAAGATATTCTCATCAATGGTTCGCATAAAATCATCTACCTGTATGCCCTCTTTTTCATCAGCGATCAAATCGCATTCTTTAGCCAGTTTTACATTCGGTCTAACACCAATACCCAAAACCACTGTATCTGCTTTAATTTTCTCACCACTTTCCAGTTCAACAAATTCCACTTGACCTTTCCCCAAAATGGCTCTGGCTTTGGTTCCAGCCATAATATTCACTCCCCTTTCCAAAAGCTTGTCTTCGACGCGTTTGCAGATTTCCTTGTCACAGGCAAGGAGCAAACAATGGGGAAGAAGCTCGATAATTGTAACCTTCAGGTTTCCTCTTTTCATAAATTCATCAGCAAATTCCAACCCTATGAACCCTCCTCCAATTATTACCACATCTTTTGACTGATCCAGTTTTTTTGATAAATTTTTCAGGTATTCCAGATCCTTCCTGACTGAATATACATTATTTAATTCAACCCCAGGTATTGATGGTATTAACGGAGATGAACCTATCGCAAGAATTAATCGATCGTAAATAAAATTTTTGCCTGCTGAAGTAATGACGGTTCTTGAATCTCTGTCTATCGAACTTGCCTCGTCAATTACCAGATTGATATTATTATTTGTAAGAAGCTGATCAGGAATCAAATTCTTCTCTGCCGAACCCAGAGTTCCAAAAATGTATGGTATCCCACATGGGATCAATGCTTTTTCTTCCTTACGAATTAAAGTGATGTCTGTCTCCGGATAATATCTCCTTGCCGTAATGGCGGCTGTTACTCCTGCAGGTCCTCCTCCAATGACTACTATATTTTTTTTCATTTATCTTTACATTAGTTAATAAATAATCTATGAGAATATGATTTTCAGATATTTCTCAAATTTTCCTCCGATAATTTTCGTGGCTTCATCTATATTGTCGGTCTTTACGTTTATCCAGTGAATTAAAAGGTGATCTTCTTCAATGTCTAATGTTAAGGTACCCGGAGTGAGGGTAATTGAATTGGCAAGAATCATTTTAGCAAGATCCTGCTTTAACTCTGTTTTAATAATAACAATCCCAGGCTTTATGGGCATTTTAGGATGTATAACCCGATACGCTACATCAAGATTGGCGATGACTATTTCTTTGAAGAGAATGATGATATAAATGCAAAAAGCAACAACCTTTTTTATTGTAACATTTGGAAATCCTATTATTTGAAAACTTTTGTATAATGCGAGGGCAAGAATAAAACTCACGATAAATCCTGTCAACAATTCCTGTTTATTCACACTCAACGTGAGAGCCATCCATATAACCATAAGAATTATAAATAAATAAATGAAATTCCTTATGGAATAATTCTCATTCTGCTTTTTTTCTTTCATGAAATTGTTTTTTGAAAGACAATGGATGATGATTTAAAAATTTAGTGTTATTTATTTCACAAAAATATATTAATTAATAATGAATTTTCAAAATAAATTAATATGATTTTTACCCATAAAATACAAATTATTTATCAATATGCTTATTAAATACAAGTTCTGCAAAAGTAAAACCACATGTAAAAGCAGGAGAAACTGCATTTAATATATGCATTGAATTATCATCACCTTCTATTACAAAATCATCCAGAAGTTCCAGGGTATTTTTATGGAGCAATTGAGCTCTTATTCCGGGACGCGTCCAAACCGTAAAACCTTTTTGATTGATTTGCTTCACCAGGGCTGTAGCCTGAGAAATAAAATACTTTTTATTGTATTTCTTTATTTCTTCAAAAGCCAGGCTGCGAAAACCAAAAGCGTTTGTCAGGAATAACCGGCTTTCCCAACCCAAAATATTGAACAACTCATTTATTTTAAACTGTGCAAACCTCTTATAATTCTCCCGCCAGAATGCCGGGATGGAAGTCGGACCAATTTTTATTGTTCCTTCAACAGTAATTGTATAGTGAACGCCTAAAAAGGGATTTTTCAGGTTAGGTACAGGATAAATATTTGTCCTTATCGGTACTTCAGGCAGGGTGTATTTCAGGTAAATTCCCTTAAAGGGGATGATAGTGTATTCTTTTGAATAACCAAAATCGATTGCGATCTTATCAGCATACAGGCCGGCGGCATTGATGATTTTCCCGGCCTGAATGATTTGACCTTTATTTGTTTTAATTACATTGTCTTTCAGTCTATTTTGATATCCTTCATTAAAAAGAAAACGGACACCCATTTCAGATAGTTCATTTTCAATGGCAGTGCATATTTCAATGGGATCAACAGTTGCTGTTGTTGGTGAGAACAGGGCATATTGAAATGTTTTGGCATTAGGTTCTATTTCATTTAATTGCTTTTCATCAATAATAGTCACATCTACACCATTCTTTATCCCCCTTTTTTCAAGCTCATATAACGATACGAGTTCACTTTCGTTTTTAGCAACCACTACTTTGCCGGTTGGATTTATTTTAAGTTTTTTTTCCCTGCAATATTCTTTTAAGGCTTTATTCCCATCCCGGCATAATTTTGCTTTCAGTGAGTCGGCACTGTAATAAAATCCTGCGTGAAGCACGCCACTGTTTCTTCCGGTGGAATGTAATGCTATTTCAGGTTCTTTCTCAAGAATAATTATGGAACTTTTAGGGTATTTTTTCTTTATTTCCCGAGCTACGGACAGCCCGATGATGCCTGCTCCGATAATCAGAAAATCAATTGTTTGCATGTACCATATACTCTTTTCATAAAATGGTTTATAATTTATCACAGTTGTTCTTTCGAACAAAAAACTTATTCAATATTAATTTAAATAATTTTATTATGAACATAAGTCCATTTAATTTTGATCATTTAACAATGATCTAAGAAATGATTAATTGTTGTTATAAGGGTTTCATGTATTCATTAAAAATGAATATGTTTTTATTTGTTCCAGAAATACAAAATTTATTAATTTTGTAGTAATACCGTTGGGGGTGCTTGGATAAAACAGGCTGAGAAAATACCCCTGAACCTGAAATGTATAATAACAGCGGAGGGAAATGGTACATAAATATTAAATATTAAAGTATATACCGTTTTGTTCTCAACGAAGCGGTTTTTATTTTATTACAATGAATAATAATTTTGATCAGTATGCAGCTAAATACGATGCATGGTTTCTGAAGAACAAAAATGTATTGTATTCTGAATTAAAACTGGTAGCGCATTTTTTAAAAAACAATGGTGATACTTTATCTGTCGGTTGTGGGAGCGGGTTATTTGAAATGCTTCTTCAACAGGAATATAATATAACCATTAAATACGGCATAGAGCCATCGAAATCCATGGCTGAAATTGCAGGCAAACGCGGGATGATCGTGAAAACAGAAACTGCTGAAGCCGCAGATTTTGGTGAAGATCAATACAGTACCATACTTTTCAACGGTACGGCCAGTTATATAAACGATTTGCAGAAAGCTTTCAACAAAACCTACAAAGCCTTACACAGAGGAGGAAAGGTTATAGTCATAGATGTCCCGAAAGAAAGTTCGTATGCCCTGCTTTATAATCTTGCAAAGACACTTGGCACCTGGGATCATCCTTTGCTTGAGGGAGTTCAGCCCCCGGATCCCTATCCGATTGAATTTGTTAAAACAGCCAATTGGCGGACGACAGCCGAAAAAACCAGCCTGTTGAAAGCTGCAGGGTTTTGCGATTTTACCTATACACAAACCCTTACAAAACATCCTGTATATTCCGATAATACCCTGGAAGAACCAAAGGAAGGTTTTGATTGCGGTGACTATGTTGCAATTTGTGCATATAAAAACAAATAAACAATGATATCAAAAGAATCTGTCATTAATGATATGAAAGAAGTTCGATCACGATCTCCGTTGGTACATAATATTACGAATTATGTGGTAATGAACAATACAGCCAATGCATTGCTTGCTGTTGGCGCCTCACCGGTAATGGCCCATGCGGTTGATGAGGTTGAGGATATGGTGAAGATTGCTTCATCGCTGGTTATTAATATAGGAACCCTGAGCAAATCCTGGGTTGAAGCTATGTTAAGAGCCGGAAAAGCGGCCAATAAAAAAGGTATTCCTGTTGTTCTCGATCCGGTTGGAGCCGGGGCCACTTTGTATCGGACTGAAACAAGTCTTCAGATTATTAAAGAATGCAAGCCCTCGGTGATTCGCGGTAATGCCTCTGAAATCATGGCGCTGGTGAATGAAAAGGGAGATACCAAGGGAGTCGACAGTATCGCTTCTTCTGAATCTGCTCTTAACGCCGCAAAATTCCTTGCAAAAGATACCGGTGCCGTAATTGTGATCAGTGGTCCTGTGGATTATATTATTGACAACCAACATGTAATTCAGGTTAAAAATGGTTCGCCCATGATGGGAAAAGTGACAGGACTGGGTTGTACGGCTACTGCACTGGTGGGGGCATTTGTAGCTGTCAATAAAAATTTTCTGCTGGCATCTGCCCATGCAATGGCTGTGATGGGTATTGCCGGTGAACTGGCGGCAAAAAAGTCGTCGGGACCGGGAACTATGCAAATGCATTTTCTTGATGAATTGTATAAGCTTTCGGACAAAGAAATTTCAAGTTGCTTTAAAGCAGGATTATGAAAAACTTTGATCCCTCACTTTACCTGGTAACCGACCGGTTGCTAGCTAAGGGCCGCCCGATTGAATTTATTGTTGAACAGGCTCTTAAAGGAGGTGTTACCATGGTGCAGCTCAGGGAAAAAGATTGTTCCATACCTGATTTCATTAACCTGGCTGTACGGCTGAAGAAAATACTCGCCTCTTTTCATATTCCACTGATCATTAATGACCGGCTCGATATTGCCCTTGCTTCGGATGCCGATGGACTGCATATCGGCCAGCAGGATATGCCCTATGCGATTGCACGTAAGATATTGGGAAAGAAAAAAATCATTGGCCTTTCGGTGGAGAATATTACCCAGGCAAAAGAGACCAATGAATTGGATGCAGACTATATCGGTTTATCACCGGTATTTGTGACAGACACTAAACCTGAACTCGTTAATGCATTAGGTCTGGAGGGTGTCCGCGAGATTGCCTCCTTTTCAAAACATTGCATGGTAGCCATCGGGGGTATCAACGCCCGAAACGCGATCGATGTTCTGCAGGCAGGAGCAACCGGTATTGCCGTGGTGTCAGCCATTGTTTCAGCCGATGATCCCATGATGGCGGCCCGTGAAATCAGAGAGAAAATTGATAATTTTAAAAAAGGGAAATGAATTGAATTGACCTGCAATCAGAAACAATTTTACCTCATGAATCATCAGCATGTAAATTAAGGCATTTTAACTCTCAATACTGATTTGTTATGAAATTATATGAAATCGGGGAATTTGGTTTTATTGAGCGTATTGCAATAATGTTTCAGGATTTATCGTCCCCCGGATATCTGGGAATAGGCGATGATTGTGCCATAATACCTTATAATGATAAAGAAGATTATGTAATTACAACGGATTTATTAATAGAAGATATCCATTTTCTGAAAGATCGTATTACCGCGCTTCAGTTGGGTCATAAATCGCTTGCCGTCAACTTGAGCGATATTGCAGCTATGGGTGCCACACCGATTGATTCCTTTCTTTCTATTGGCATGCCGGCTGAAACCGAAGTGGAATACCTCGATTCTTTTATGAAAGGTTATCATGAGCTTTCTCAAAAATACCAGGTTTTGCTTTTGGGTGGCGACACCACAAAATCAAAGAAGTATTTAACAATTAACATTGGCGTAATTGGTAAATGTGGAAAAGGATTAGCCCGTTTGCGTTCCATGGCCAGGAACGAGGACAGTATATGCGTAACCGGCTGTCTTGGAGACTCGGCCGGCGGCCTGGAAGTCCTGTTAAATAATTTACCGGAAACTAAGGATAACCAGCAATTGATCCTGAGCCATCATTTGCCTGAACCTCACATAAACGAAGGATTATGGCTGGCAAAACAACCGGAGATCCATGCCATGATGGATGTATCAGATGGCATTTCTTCCGACCTGATGCACATCTTAAAGGCCTCGGGAAAATCAGCCATGGTGGATATTGACAAAATACCTGTATCAGAAACACTCAGAAAGGTAACGCATGCGCAAGGCTGGGATCTTGATAGACTTGTAACTTCAGGCGGAGAAGATTATGTTTTATTGTTCACCATGAAAGACCGTTCATTTGAACCAATAAATGCGGGTTTTAAAGCTGCTTTTGGCAGGGATTTGTTTCAAATTGGTAAAATTCTTGAAGGAGAACCCTGTATTAACTGGATGAAAAACAGTAAAGCGGTTGCATTTAATCAACACGGTTTTGATCATTTTAATATTTGAGCGACATGGAAAAACAGTATAAAAAGGTTTTGACAATAGCCGGCAGCGATTCAGGCGGAGGTGCAGGAATCCAGGCAGATATAAAAACTATATCGGCATGTGGCTGCTATGCGATGTCGGCCATTACTGCCATAACCGTTCAGAATACCACAGGTGTGAGTGGTGTTTACCCGGTTCCGATGGAAGCGGTGAGCGGCCAGATTTTAGCTGTGCTTGATGACATCGGGGCAGATGCAATAAAAATTGGCATGCTGCATTCATCCGAAGTTATTAAAACGGTAAAGGACACACTTGCAGGTTATCCCATAAAAAACATCGTGCTGGATCCGGTAATGGTGGCTACATCGGGCGATAAGCTTTTGCGGGATGAAGCCATTGAAACTTTAAAAAACGAACTGATACCTATTGTACGGGTTATCACTCCTAATATCCCGGAGGCAGAAATTTTGCTCGGTAAAAAAATTCATTCTCAGAAAGAATTGTCACAAATGGCTAAAGAATTATCCCTGAACAGAAGCGTTTCCGTGCTTTTAAAAGCTGGTCATTTGACAGATAACGAGCTTGTTGATATTTTTTATAATGCTGAGGACAACAATATTTTTGCACTGAAATCAAAGCGGATTACCACAAAAAACACACACGGCACAGGTTGTACCCTGTCATCAGCTATCGCATCGTTTTTAGCACTCGGTTTATCCTTAAATGATGCCGTAATAAATGCAAAAGAATATATTGACCGGGCTATTGTCAACGGGGCAGAATATACTTTGGGGAGAGGTCATGGTCCTGTACATCACTTTTTTAAATATTGGGAATAATGGAAACCGCTGGGCCATTTACCCGAAAACTTTGGGATACTATTCACCCTGTATATGAACAGATTATTAATTGTTTGTTCGTAAGGCGCCTGATGGATGGTACGCTTCCGCGCAACTGGTTTACACACTATCTTTCCCAGGATGTTTTATATATCATCGACGATTCGAGGGCCCTTGCTGTCACCGCTGGCCGGGCAAAAAACCCGGATGAAATGTATTTTTTTCTTCAAATGGCTAAAGACGGGCTGGATATTGAGCGGGCACTGCATGATGACTTTATCCGGCAATTTAATATTCCCGGAACTGTAAAAAAATCACCGGCTTTTAATGCTTACGCAGATTTCTTACTTAATAATGCTTTTAACTCACCCTATCCTGTTGCAGTAGCTGCTTTGTTACCCTGTTTCTGGGTTTACTACAAAACGGGGGAGTATGTTTTTAAAAATACCATCGACGACAATCCTTACCGGAAATGGATAGATACTTATTCAGGAGACGAATACATGCAATACACCAAAAAGTTTATCCATATAACGGAAAATCTGGGGCAAAAGGAAGATCCCGTTATCAGGGAACAAATGGTAAGCGCTTTTACCGAAGGTGCGAAACATGAATTGCAGGTACTCGAAGAGGCCTCCAACCAATAGATTGAAAAGATGGCATTGTTTTTCAAAGCAGTTCACTATTATTATCCGATTTCAGCAATTATATCCCTGTTTGCCTTTACCTTATTGCCCAACTCAACAACTGTATTTTCAAGTTGTGGGATAAATACATCTACTCTCGAGCCAAACATAATAAATCCAAGTTCATCGCCTTGATTCACAATGTCACCCTCTTTCAGTTTGCAGATAATCCGCCTGGCCACTATTCCCGCAATCTGGCTTATTTTAAGCTGCATTCCTTCATTTGTCTCAATCACTATTGAGGTACGTTCGTTTTTCAGGCTTGACTTTGGATGCCAGGCTACCAGGTATTTGCCCGGATGATGCTTTGAATATACCACCCTACCACTCACCGGTACCCTGTTCTGGTGGACATTGAAAAAAGACATGAAAACGGAAATTTTTTTACAGTTCGTTTTCAGAAACTCATCTTCAAACACTTCCTCAATGGCCACGACTTTACCATCGGCAGGTGAATAAACAAGCCTTTCGTCAGGACTAAAATCTCTTTTTGGGATACGAAAAAAAGCAACAATGAAAGCATAAAGGAATATGCTGAAAGAAGGCAGGATAAGCCGAATTGCAAAATGCATCTGACCTAAAAGAAACACGATATTAACCAGGAACAATACTGCTCCAACAACTATTAATATTGGATAAGCTTTTTTATATATGCGCATTAAAACTGTTGTTTTAAATCTAATTTGTTGTCAATAATAAGTTTTGCAATTTCGAATGGTAAGCCCAACACAACTTCATTTTTGTCAATACCCCCATGTTTCTGTGATTCGGGGCAACCAAAAGATATGCTTACCACTTTGTTTAAGTAACAATTCGAAAATACGTTTCCGCAAACCGATAAAAGGGAATAGGGCGGCACAGAGGGTGTAATTTCAAATTTTGCCAGGCTATACATAATAGCAGTAACAAGTGCAGGCTGGACATACAGGATATACAGGTCGGGCTGGGTTTCCTTTTCCATGTATCCTGTTATACCCAGGTTTATATGTTTTATGCCATTTAATTTTGGTATGGTGCACAGCGCATCAAGAATAAAACGAACCGGAATTTTGTTATTTGCTGAAATGGTTTGTGATAGCCGAACATCACTTTTATCAAAGCCAACACACCTTCTGGCCCCTGGGCATCCAAGGTTTTCATTGGTGAGCCTGATGGGGACATTAAACGAATAGTTTACCGTTTCGCAAAACTTCATTTGTTTAGAAGGAATATTAACAAACTCGTTTAATTCTTCATTTATATTAATTGCCGTACATTTTGGCCCGAAAATTTGTTTTAGTTCATTTATCATTTTAGTATTTGTCAATTTTATTCAGGATTGTATTTTTGGAAAAGGGAAACAAATATATGTCCGCCAAAACCAAAAGTATCGTTCAGTACAACCTTTACTTCCTTCTTAATTGCAACCCGGGGTGTAAGGTTAATCCTGCGGCCAACCGCCTCGATTATGCGGTTGTTGGCCTGGTGAGGTACAAGCCATGCCAGTTCATCGTTGGTGATATGGTGTTTTTTCATCATATCGACCGATACATCCGCCATTTTTGAAACGGCGGTTTTAAAAACCGGTTGGCCATCCTGGTAGATAAAATGCTCTTTGGCATCGACTGTGGCATGTGATGCAGGCTTTAACGAACCACCTGCCCTCAGGTAGAGAAAATCTTTACCGGAACCGTCAATTTGAAGGTGATGGTCAATTACCCCGACTTCTTCGGTGGTAGGCTCAAGCAGCATTGCTACGGCCGCATCGCCAAATAAAACACAGGTGGCCCGGTTGGTATAATCGGTTATCGACGACATTTTGTCGACTGCTACCAGCACAACCTTTTTATACTTTCCTGTTTCAATAAATTGTGTTGCAGTTTGTAAGGAAAAGATAAAACCCGAACAGGCTGCGCTTAAATCGAAGCCCCAGGCATTTTTTATACCAGCTTTTTCGGCTATAAGACAGGCTGTTGAAGGGAACATCATATCGGGACTGATAGTAGCCACAATAATCAGTTCAATGTCTTCGGGTTTGTTACCTGTTTTTTTTAACAGTTTTTTTACTGCTTCAGCTCCCATATCGGAATTGGCCAGGCCTTCGCCTTTTAAAATCCTTCGTTCTTTGATGCCCACGCGTTGGGTTATCCATTCATCGGAAGTGTCGACCATTTTACTGAGTCTCTCGTTCGTAAGGATGTATTCGGGAAGAAAAGCTTCTATCCCGCTTATTTTTGCATGAAATCTCTCCATCAATTTTTTTTGAATAAAAGTTTATAAATTATCGATTTAATCGTTTTCTGCTATTTTCAAAACTATGTCTTTCAGTTCTTCCATTTCGAAACCATACCGTTTTTTCAACCTGCCTATTTTTTCACCCGATTGACCAGAAGGGACGTTTAAAGCATTTGTTAATTCAATTAAAGGAATAGAATACTTCTGTGATACCTCATTCAAGGTCATATATCCAAATATTTGCAATTCAGCGTGGGAATGTTCATGATGGTTTTCTTTCTGATTTTTGTGCAGCCTGTTTGTTGTTTGTTGTTTTTCAATAACAGCAGGTATATCATCCTGAACTATTGTTTGGAATTCTTCCACAAGCTGTCTGCTTTCATGGCTATGGGCATGTTTCCCTTGAAAAGGCTCAACTACGGGTTTTACAAACAAAGGGGCCAATGCAAAGAAAAGTGCTACAACACCTGTAATTCCAGCAATAACAGTCCGTGAAGCTTTGCTTGTGACCATGTGGCTAAAAATACCTTTTATCATTTTCCAATGCAGGATAACATGAAGCAGCATCAGGAACAAAAAGAAAAAGCTTAGCCACAAATGTATGCTGCCCCATTCGTGCCGGGTTAGCCCCATATAATAAAGTTCCACATCGCCATTGTAGAGTTCATTGCGTTTATAACCGGGAACCAATACATATTTAATTAAAAAACCTAAACCTGCAATGGCCATCAGCAAAACCAGCATAATGGCATCGATAACCAGGTTGAATTTTGCTTTGTCTTTATACCAAATCATCATCATTCAATGGTTTTAAAAATAAAAATCAAACCTTTCATCTGATTTACCGGTCGAAAGCTCTGGTTTTGATTTAGTAAGCCAGCCTATTTTAACATCTGTTGCAGCGTCAAAATCAGGAACAAAAGGTTTAATATCCAGTAAGGGTGTACCATTAATAACATCCACTTTTTCAATATACAGGGTATTGTCTTCAACCTTTACCAGTTTTACCACCGATATACCTATGTTGTTTGGCCTTCTTGGTGCACGTGTGGCAAATACCCCGCGTTTATTATCATCAAGAAAAGGTTTCACTTCGAGTTGATAACCCTTTGATAAATGAAAATGATAGACGAGGATAATATGTGAAAACCCTTCGATATCTTTTAATCCGGCCGCGAATTCCGGAAAAATCTCAACACTTCCTTTTATACCCCTGGCTGAGGAAGGTTGTATGGGCATGCCTTCGGCTTTGTCATGAGGTGAACGTATTATACCAATTGGCCGGGAAATGATGTCTTCCATCGTATGGGTATTTTAATTTTTCAAGTATTAGCTGCTGTAACTAATTTTATACACGATATCCTCGGCAGCCCTTATTATCGGGTTATTTACCGGTGATGAAGTCAATAATGGGTGCGTACCAATCTGAAAAGAAACCAGTTCAAAAACCGTAATGGATTTTTGAATGGCCATGCTGATAATATTGATAATCTCGCCCACCGATTTGCCGCCCCAGGCTTCACCTCCAAGGATACTACCATCAACAGGCGATGCGTATAGTTTTACGGTTAAATCAGCTACACCTGGCAGTGAACCGGGGTGCCTGTCGGGCGATGAGAATTTGGCAGACACAACTTCAACCCCCGATTCTTCTGCATTTTTTTCATTCGCACCTGCAGCGGCCATCGCCAACCCATTTATCTCGGTCGAAAATACACCCAAAGTACCTGTAGTACATTTTTTAATTCGAATGCCAAAAATATTATGTCCCAGCGTACGCGCCTCGGCAGTAGCCGTTGAAGCCAATTTAATAACATCGCTGCGCCCGGTGAGGAAACCAAATGTCTGGGCGCAATCGCCTACAGCGCTGATATCTTTTATTGTAGTCCGTCCGTAATTATCGACATGGATATCGCCATACCTGTTTAGTTCAAGGCCGGTTTCTTTTGCAAGTTCTGAGTTGGCTTTATAACCTATTGAAAGGATTACGGCATTGGCTTCGATTTTATTACCATTGGCAAGTAATACCTGCTTGACGGTATTGTTTTCGCCAATAATTTCTTTCACAAGCGTGGAAGTCATAACATTCACCTTAGTCTTCGTCAGTGCATCGGTTGCAATGCTGCTTAATTCGGGTGAAAATGCCTTTGAAAAACAAAACGGTTCGCTTTCAATAAGGGTGACATTTGCATTAGCAGCGGCTAATTGTTCGGCTACTTCCGCCCCTATAAATCCTCCACCCACAACGACAATATTTTTGAAATTGCCAATTTTTGAAGCCAGTTCATGGATATACGGATAACTTTTATTTACATAGAAAACATTTTGCAGTTCATTGCCCGGGATAAAGGCAGGGATAGTAGGAAGTGAACCTGTGGCAAATACAAGTTTTTCGTACCGAAACTGCTCGCCGGTTTTCATGGTAACTTCCTTTTTTGTTTTATCAACTTTTGTGGCTGTATTTATTATTACTTCACCACCCAGGTCAACAAAAGGCTTTGGCCCCATTTTGTTTTTGCTCGCATCGTTGCCCAACAGGTGAAAAATATAGGGTATCCCGCAAGGCACAAGGCCATCGGCTTCTTCTTTAATCATTAAGGCCGATTTGTCTTTAAAAAATTTCTTAACAGTTATTCCTGTTACTATGGCAGCAGGGCCGCCTCCGATAATGATTACATCGTATTTTTTCATAAATTTGAATTAATTAGTTGATTAATTTATAGCCTCATTCGGGCAATCATCCACGCATACCCTGCAGTTACTGCATTTATCTGTGGCAATTATTGCTACATCATTAACTAATGTAATTGCCTCCATTGGGCATGAATCTGCACAAATGCCGCAACCGGTGCAGATATCAGGGTTTACTTTCGGAAAGTCCATGTTCTTTCAGTTTATTTTTATTCAGTAATTTCTTTAATTTCAAACATATTCCCGCTTTTGTCCCAAATGAAATAAGTGTTATGGTCTTCACCTTTTTTTATCAAGGCTTTAAAACCGCCTTTTATAGCTTTATTATAGGTAATTTCAGTCTTCAAGAATGCAAGGCAAACATGTGAAAACACTTTTCTTTCTTTTTTTGGGCTTATAAAAATCTCAAATTGTACATCTTGATGGTTCATTACATAAACATCAGTTATTTCCTCTACATTAAATATCTGCCGGGTAACCTCGCCATTTACCGAAAATTTGCGCTGCATGTTAAAAAGCAGTACTTCTTCATAAAAGTTTTCAATTTCTTCCGAATCGTTCACTGTTAATGCAATATGTTGTAACATTATTTTGAAAAATTAAGCTTCAAAAGTAAATGAACTTTTGTTCATTATAAAATTATTTAGATTAATTTTGAATAAAAAATTACCATGAGTATTTCAATACCTACCGATAATAACCAAGGTTAAAACAGGTGATATATTTAAGTTTTAAACAGTTTAAACATGGCTGAAATTTTTATACCAACGCTTAAGCAAACATTAATGATTACAGCATTTGTGCTGTTTATGATGATTGTTATTGATTATATTAATGTACAAAGCAAAAACCTGTGGGCAGAAAAATTACAGAAATCGCCCCTGCTTCAAATTATTATCGCTGCCCTGCTGGGCATGACGCCGGGTTGCATGGGGGCATTTACTGTAGTGTCGCTATATACCCATCGTATGATGGGACTTGCAGGGTTGGTTGCTGTAATGATTGCTACATCTGGCGATGAAGCTTTTGTTATGTTTGCCCTTTTTCCCGGGAAGGCTTTTATACTGCATGGCATTTTACTGGTTATAGCTATAGCAGCAGGATGGATTGTTCACTTGTTCAACAAGAACGATACAGCAATTGAACAACATGGATTTGTAGTTCATCAAAATGAACATTGTAAGTGTTTTACAAAAAACACCATAATTCCCCAATTAAAAAACATGACGTTCGAAAGAGCAATACTTTTATTATTTACCGCATTGTTTATTGTCATGTTGATTTTAGGAATTATTGGCTCTCGCATTTGGGACTGGAAGAAAATTACATTCCTGGTTGGCAGTCTTTTCATCTTATTTGCATTTATAACCGTACCAGAGCATTTTTTAAAAGAGCATTTATATAACCACATATTGAAAAAGCACCTGTTACGGCTTTTTTTATGGACGTGGGGGGCTTTTATCGTGTTGCATTTTATACAAACTAATATCGTTTTAAGTTACCTGGTGCAAAATAATACATTTATTGTATTACTTTTTGCTGTATTAATTGGCCTGATACCCGAATCGGGTCCGCATTTAATGTTTGTGACATTGTTTTCACAAAACCTGTTGCCTTTCAGTATATTGCTGGCTAATTCTATTGTTCAGGACGGGCATGGCATGTTGCCCCTGCTGGCTGAATCGCGAAAAGATTTCATAAAAGTAAAAGCTATCAATATGTTAGCAGGCTTTTTAGTTGGTTTTAGCTTATTACAATTTGGATTTTAGGATTTTAAATTTATTGTCATGGAAATAGAAGTATTAAAATCGAAAATACACCGTGCCAGAGTTACCGATGCTAATTTAAATTATGTTGGCAGCATAACCATCGACGAAGACTGGATGTTAAAGGCCGGTTTATTTGAATTTGAAAAGGTTCATGTGCTGAATATAAACAACGGAGAACGTTTTGAAACTTATGTAATAAAAGGGGGAAAAGGCAGTGGTGACATCATATTAAATGGGGCTGCAGCGAGAAAAGTGCAAGTGGGTGATCTGTTAATTATTTTGTCATATACCCATATAAACAGTAAAGATTATGAAAGGTACGAACCTAAAATTGTCCTGGTTGATGATTTTAATGAATAATTGTATAAAAAATATTGCCAAGTGAACTTATGTTCATTTAAAGTGTTATCTTTGTGTCGTTAAATTTAAATTATAAAATTATGAAGATTGCAATACCTGCATCAATAGATAAAGCTGAAGCGCTGGTTGACGAGCGTTTTGGGCGTTGTTCGTTTTTTTGTTTTTATAGCCAGGAAACGAAGCAGATTGAATTTAAGGAAAATAGCCTGAAAAACGGTGCGAGGGGCGTAGGTTCGCAGGTATCGGAATTTTTGACCAATAACGGGGTAAACAAAGTATATGCCGTGGAATTTGGCCCCAAAGCAAAGGATGTGTTCGATAAATTAAAAATAGAGACACAAATAATAAAAAGCAGACAAACTGTTCGTGAAGTAATAGAAATGTTTAACAATTAAAAATTAAAAAAAATTATGCCACAAGGAGACCGTACCGGACCAATGGGACAAGGTTCCAGAACCGGAAGAGCATTAGGTTTTTGCTCGGGATATGATACCCCGGGTTATGCAAAAGGATTTGGAGGCGGCATGGGCAGGGGATTTGGTTTTGGAAGAGGCAGGGGTTATGGCAGGGGTCGTAACTTCGGTTTGCCCTATACTGGATTCTTCCCAGATTTGCCTTATACGCAAGCTTTAAGTAAAGATGATGAAATAAAAATGCTTAAAGCCCAGGCCGAATCCCTGAAACGCACTCAGAAAGATTTAGAAAAAAGGCTGAGTGAACTGGAGAAAGGGGATGAATAGGTATTTGGTGAAAAATGTCCGGTGTTAGGTAGCCAGTTGACAATAATCATTAGACTATACACCGGGCATATCATTTAAAATTAAAAAATAATAAAACTAAAAATATAATTATATCAATGAAATGAATCAGATTATTGCCATTCCGACAAGCAGTAATTGTTTATGTCAGCATTTCGGGCATTGCGAGAAATTTGCAATTTTTCAGGCCGAGGATAAAAAAATAACAGAAGAAAAATACGTAACCCCTCCACTTCATGAACCGGGTGTTTTGCCTGCCTGGCTCGCATCACAGGGAGTTACACACATTATTGCAGGGGGAATGGGACAAAGGGCTATTTCACTTTTTAACCAGCAAAATATACAAGTGTTTACGGGCGTTGAAGAGAAACCAACCAGAATTTTGGCAGATGAATTTTTAAATGATAAACTCAAAACAGGCATAAATGCCTGCGACCATTAATTAAAGAAATGCATACCGATTGTATTAAATGTTTCCTCGAACAGGCAAATAAATTACTTAATAAATATGAAATACGGGATGACATTGCCAGGGATATAATTATCAGGTTCAGATTGTTTGTTGAAGACCATAACGATAATAATTTATTGGCACCTGAGGCATCCTGTTTATTGCACCGTTTAATTAAAAAGGTAACACTTATGTACGATCCTTACAAAAAGGAGAAAAAAGATTACAACAATTTATTGATAAACTAAGTGCACTGAAAAAGAAACTGATAAAAAGCAAGCTGCGCGAAATAAAAAGCAGCCGATACAGTAATATATAACTTAAAAATATTAATTATGCCAAAAATGAATGGAACCGGCCCGGAAGGAAAAGGTCCAAAAACAGGCAGAGGGCTTGGAAAATGTAAAAAATCAACCCCTGAAGAATTAAATGAAAATCTTGGCAAAGGCATGGGCAAACGCCGGAAATCCGGGGGTGGCAAAGGCATGGGAAAACGGTTAAAATATAATACTTAAACAATGGTAGCACTTAATGATTTACCTGACGGAAGTAATGGAATTATCATGGCTATTAACGGAGGACATGGATTAGTTCAAAAACTTGATGTTTTGGGAATAAGGGTAGGAAAAGAAATTACCAAAATCAACAGGCAGTGGATGAAAGGACCTGTGATAATACGCTCAGGGAAAACCGAAATCGCAATAGGCTATGGCATGGCCCATCGGATAATGGTGCAAGCAAAATAATCCTGGTAAATCATGAAGATTTTACTGACAGGAAATCCTAATGTTGGTAAGAGTGTGGTTTTTAACCGCCTCACAGGTGTCGATGTTATTTCATCGAACTATCCCGGCACTACCATTGACTACTCAAAAGGATATTTGAACTTAGCGGGTGAACGGGTTGAACTAATAGATATTCCGGGAACTTATTCCTTAGAGCCCACATGCAAAGCCGAAGAAATAGCTGTTCAAATGTTAAAGGATGGGGATGTAATTATCAATGTCATTGATGCTACAAATTTAGAACGCAGCCTTAATCTTACACTTCAATTAATCAGGCTAAAAAAACCAATAATAATTGTCCTTAACATTTTTGATGAAACAGAGCATATCGGTATTACAATTGATGTAAGAAAATTGGAACAAATTATTAATGTTCCCTGTATCCCAACTTGTGCATTATCCGGCGAAGGTATTAAAGAACTTATTGAAAGGATTAATGAAGCCCGGATCTCTGATTTTATTTTTGACAATAAGCAACGATGGAACGAAATAGGGAAAATTATTGACCAGGTGCAGGAACTGAAACACAAGCATCATACTTTTTCCGAAACATTGCGTGATGCTTCAGTAAAACCTGTAACCGGTATCCCAATATTACTATTTGTTTTACTGGCAGTATTTACAGCTATTCGGTTTATAGGAGAAAGCCTGATAAATTATGTATTTGAACCTTTCTTTGAAAATGTCTGGTCGCCAATAATAATTAGACTTTCGGTGTTTTTAAGCAATCATGAAGTTTTGCATGATTTACTTATTGGCAAACTTGTTAACGGAACAATAGATTACGGGCAGTCATTCGGCCTGTTGACAACAGGACTGTTTGTTCCAATAGGAGCTGTTTTACCTTATGTATTTGCATTTTATACAGTCCTTGCATTGTTGGAAGATTCAGGATACCTGCCTCGTGTAGCGGTGATGGTAGATACCATTATGCATAAAACAGGACTGCATGGCATTGCCATAATACCCATGCTTTTGGGATTTGGGTGCAATGTTCCCGGCGCCCTGGCAACACGGATATTAGAGACCAGGAAAGAAAAATTCATTGCAGCCACATTAATGTCCATTGCAGTACCCTGCATGGCATTACAGGCAATGTTATTCGGGTTGTTGGGACCATACGGTATCAAAGGATTGGGTATTGTTTTTGGAACTCTACTGATTGTATGGTTAATATTGGGTTTAATATTGAAGAGAATTATTAAGGGTACATCACCTGAAATTTTCATTGAAATACCTCCCTACCGGATACCTTATTTAAGAGGAGTAATAAAAAAAGTTTGGATGAGGTTAAAATGGTTTATTAAAGAAGCAGTACCTTTTGTACTGCTTGGTGTTTTAATTGCTAATCTCCTATATACTTTTGGGGTAATACAGTTTGTCGGAAGAATAACTGCTCCTGTCTTTAATCATTTCTTAGGATTGCCGGAAGAGGCAGCAGGAGCATTGATTATGGGGTTTTTACGAAAAGACCTAGCTGTAGGGATGCTTATTCCTTTGAATATGACCTTAAAACAGCTTATAGTATCATCCGTGGTTTTATCCATGTATTTTCCTTGTGTGGCTACATTTGCAGTGCTTCTAAAGGAATTGGGTATAGTTGATTTGTTAAAATCTACTTTGATAATGATTATATCAGCCTTATTTACAGGATGTTTATTGAATATGATTTTATCATTAATCCTTAATCAATAATGGAATGGCTATTTGCAGTAAATGTCTTAAACGGTTAATATACTGGATATCTCTTACAAGTATTAGCATTGGTATCGGGTTATTACTGGATTTGGGTTTTATTAAAACTACCGGATTTCCATCGTATATCCGATTGATAGGTTTAGTGGGGATAGTTTTTGCTCATTTTCTTTTAAAAAGAACAGGAAAATTGCTCAGGTTATTCGGTGAATGTGAACTTTGGGGATGGTCAACTAAACTAATAATAAAAAATGTATATAAATGTGTCAGGCATCCTCATCACTTAGGTGCTGGTATATTCATGACATTTCTTGGTTTATTGATTGGTTACCCCTTAACATTTATCATTATTACTGTTACTCAATGGCTTTGGGTTTTTCTTTTTGTGATTTTAATTGAAGAAAAGGAGTGTCTTGAAAAATTTGGGAATGAATATCGCGAATATAAGAAAAATGTACCCATGTTTTTTGGTAATCCTGTTTGTATTTTAAAAGAGTTGTTTAAACCGATAAATGAATAATTATTTCCTATGTCTGAAACACTTTATCAACAATTAAAAAAGGATGTCCGTTTTCAGGAAGGACTGAAAGCATGCCTTAATTGAGCTGTATGTACTGCAATTTGCCCGGCTGCAAAATTTTATAATTATGACCCACGTATGATAACCGATACTGTTCAGAAAGCTAACAAAACCGAAATTGAAAAACTATTAAAAAGCGATACTATCTGGTATTGTGGCGAATGCCTGTCGTGCAAAACCCGCTGTCCAAGAGGAAATACCCCCGGATATATTATACAAGCCCTGCGTAATCTTTCTATTGAAACCGGATTTTATAAATATTCCGAAAAAGGCCGGCAACAAATCATTATCAAACGAACTGTTGGCGATAACATACTGTTTTATAGCATGAGTGTGAGATTGAGTGAAGAGAAAACAGAGTTCGAGTGTCTCGCTCTCACACTCGCTCTCACTCTGTTTTATGCCTGCCTTCGTTTTTCTTATTGATCAACTATGGCTGGCAAAGTCGGGGTGGCCCGACTCGAACGGGCGACCGCTTGCACCCCATGCAAGAACGCTAGCCAACTGCGCCACACCCCGATATGTAAAAAAAACTGCAAAACGTTTATTCAAAGTACCCTGCCTAAGCCAATCCCGAAAAATAGCAAATCCATGACTGCCGTCAGGCAGGTATGATTTGTGTAATTTTTCGAGGATCCCGATGTCAATCGGGACTGCGCCACACCCCGAAAGAATTTATGTTCTCTTACAAAGTGTTGCAAAAATAGATTTATTTTCATTAAATCGAAAACCCGTATAAGGATATTCTGTCAGCATTTATCATATAGACATATCTAAATAATGACATATTTTCTTTAATTCATTAAATGTTCTGACAAAAAAGATGATTTTAAACAAATCCTTTTAATGGTATATTTGTTGTTAACTAAATAGCTCAAAGTAAAAACAGGTTAAAGTAAAATATATGGATCTTTTTAAGCCACTGGAAAATAAGAATAATGAAAAAACAAATAAATCAAATTCGGAAGAAACTGAAAAGGTAAGATGTTTGATAATAGGTTCAGGTCCTGCAGGATATACAGCTGCAATTTATGCTGCAAGGGCAAATCTTTCGCCATTGATGTATGAAGGACTTCAACCGGGAGGACAGTTGACGACAACCACCGATGTTGAAAATTATCCGGGATATCCGGAAGGAGTTACAGGGCCAAAGATGATGGATGATTTTAAAAAACAGGCCGAAAAATTCGGAACGGAATGTCGTTTTGGTATTGTAACCGGGGTGGATTTTAAAGGTCCGAATCATAAAGTATATGTAGATGATGGTAGAGTAATTGAAGCTGAATCAGTTATCATAGCAACAGGGGCGACCGCAAAGTACCTTGGAATTGAATCGGAACAAAAATATATGGGATCCGGAGTATCTGCCTGTGCTACCTGTGATGGATTTTTTTACAAGGGCAAAGATGTTGCAGTTGTTGGAGGAGGAGATACTGCAGCAGAAGAAGCTCTATACCTGTCGGGTTTATGCAATAAAGTTTACATGATCGTACGAAAGAATTATCTGCGTGCTTCCAAAGTGATGCAGGACAGAATTTTTAAGACAAAAAATATTGAGGTGTTGTTTGAAAGAAATGCGAAAGAACTCAGAGGTGATGGCGTTGTAGAGGAAGCAGTGTTAATAAAAAGAAAAGGGGAAACAGACGCAATAGAGGAAATCATTAAAATAGACGGATTCTTCCTGGCTATCGGGCATACGCCAAATTCAGGACCTTTCAAGGATTTTTTGAAAACGGATGATGTTGGATATATAAAAACTGTTCCCGGGACAAGTAAAACAAACATACTCGGTGTTTTTGCCTGTGGTGATGTTCAGGATTCTCATTATCGACAGGCTGTTACTGCTGCAGGATCTGGGTGTATCGCTGCAATGGATGCAGAAAGATATCTGGGTGAAAAATAATTTTCAAATCGTTCTGAAATCTTTTTCAAATACGACGAAAAAAAATGCTACAATGAAAAGAGGTCATCCAATATGTATTTTGCTACCTGGACAACCTTTTTATTTGTATTGATACCTAAATAAGTTTATCTATTTGTTTAAAGGAGAACCAATAGTTTCAGCCTGATATTTATGAGCTTCAAGCTTTTCTTTTACTTCCTTAAAACATTTAATGGTGTACTCAACATCTTCCATTGTATGGGCAGCCGTAGGAATAATTCTCAACATAATAACATCTTTTGGTACTACGGGGTAAACAACGATTGAACAGAAAATCCCATAAGTTTCCCTAAGATCAATGACGATGCTTGTACCTTCTGCAACATGTCCCTTCAAAAACACTGGTGTTACCGGTGATTCTGTATGACCCAGATCAAAACCGTTTTCTCTCAATCCCTTTTGCAATCTGTTAACTATCTTCCAGAGTTTTTCACGAAGGGAAGAATCATTTTTAAGTAGTTCCAGTCGCTTAAGTGCACCAATTACCATTGGCATTGGCAATGATTTGGCAAAAGTCTGTGAGCGCATGTTATACATCAGAAAATCTATAATGTCTTCTTCTCCGGCAATGAAGGCACCAATACCGGCCATTGCTTTGGCGAAAGTGGAAAAATAAAGGTCTATTTTATTTTGCACGCCAAAATGCTCTCCTGTACCTGCACCGGTTTTTCCCATCGTTCCAAATCCATGGGCATCATCAACTAGGAACCTGAAATTGTATTTTTTCTTTAATTCCACTATGCTATCCAGTTTTCCCAGATCACCTGCCATACCGAAAACACCTTCTGTGATTACAAGTATTCCTCCTCCGGTTTCCTGAACTGTCCTGGTAGCAAAACCAAGCATTTTATCACATTTGGCTATATCGTTATGAGGGAATACGTAGCTTTTTCCGCCCGTGGCTTTGTGAAGAAAAATCCCATCCATAATGCATGCATGTGACTCCGAATCATAAACAATCACATCTTTTCTGCCAGCCAAAGTCTGGATAATGGATACCATACCCTGGTAACCATAGTTTAATAAGAAAGCACTTTCTTTGCCAACAAATTCGGCCAGTTTGTTTTCCAGTTCTTCATGTTTTACCGTTTGACCCGACATCATTCGGGCACCCATTGGCGCAGCCATACCATACTGTTTGGCTCCTTTGGCATCGGCTTTACGAACATCAGGATGATTAGCCAGACCAATGTAGTTATTTAAACTCCAGGTCAATACTTCTTTTCCTCTGAATTTCATATGAGGAGCAATTTCGCCCTCCAGTTTGGGAAACAAAAAGTAACCATGACCTACCTTCTGATATTGCCCCAGGGGCCCCCGATCTTTACGAATTTTATCAAAAATGTCCACTGTAATTTATGATTTGATTAAAACAGCACAAATGTAATTTATTTTAGATTCATTGCAAATGCATAATATCATATCAGGATGTACTGTTGAATTCAATTGATTATTAAAAAATTGTTAAGATATTAATTGTTGAAATATAGCTTCAATGAAAGCTGAAAGTGTTAAAAAATGTCAAACTTACCGTGAAAAGCAAACACATTAAAAAATACATTTTTGTTTCATGTAAAATATTGTAAATTTGCGCGATATTTTGCACAGGGATGAAGGATTACCAAAAATTTTATATTACCGGGATCGTTTTTATTTTTATTGTTGGCTGCAGTGGATACGAAAGAGTACTTAAAAGTTCTGATTATAAACTTAAATATTCAGAAGCTCTCAGGTATTATAATAAAGAGAATTATTCTCGAGCTGCGGCACTGTTTGACCAGATAGCTCCTGTTCTGAGAGGTACCGCTCAGGCTGATACCGTCTATTATTACCAGGCTATGAGCTATTACAATCAGCATGACTATATACTGTCCGGACATTATTTCAGAATGTTTACACGTACATACGGTGCAAGTCCTTTTGTTGAAAATGCTGAATTTATGGGAGCCTATTGTTATTATATGCAATCGCCCCGACCGAGTCTTGATCAGACAAATTCAGTGCAGGCAATTCAGGCATTTCAGCTTTATCTGATTAAATATCCGGATAGTGAAAAAACAAAACAGGTGGAAGACTATCTTAATGAATTAAGAAACAAATTGGTTGAAAAATCCTACATGTCAGCAAAATTGTATTTTGATCTGGAAGATTACAAGGCATCACTTGTAGCTTTGAACAATAGCCTGTTTAAATTTCCGGATACCAAATACAGGGAAGAAATTATGTTTATGCTGGTGAAGTCAAGTTATATGCTTGCATTTAAAAGTGTAAAATCAAAACAAAAGGAAAGGTATCAGGATACAATTGATGAATACTATTCATTTGCATCCGAATTTCCAGACAGTAAATACATTAAGGAAGCCAAGCGATTTTATAACAATGCGGTAGATTTTCTTGGTGATGATCTTGATACAGTGAATGAATCAATACAAAATTAATTAATACACTATGGATTATAAGAAATCAAAAGCCCCTGTAACTACGATGACAAGGAACACAACAGATTTTGAGGACAAAGTAGGGAACATATACAAAGCTGTTGTGATTGCTTCAAAGAGGGCAAACCAGATTAGTATGGAGATCAAAGAAGAGCTGAACAGCAAACTTGAAGAATTTGCAAGTTATTCAGACAATCTGGAAGAAGTATTTGAAAACAGGGAACAAATAGAAATATCCCGTTTTTATGAGCGCATGCCGAAAGCATCGCTTATTGCTCTGGACGAATTTGAGAACGATCAGATCTATGTTCGTAATCCGGAAGAATAAAATGATAATATGCCCATGCTAAAAGGGAAAAAAATATTGGTCGGTGTAACCGGTAGTATCGCAGCCTATAAGGCTGCTTTTCTTATAAGATTGCTTATTAAAAGGGGTGCAGAAGTTAAAGTTGTGATGACAGAACCGGCAAAAGAATTCATTACACCACTGACTTTGGCAACTCTATCCAAAACCCCGGTTCTTATTGATTTTTTTAATCCTGAAAATGGAGACTGGAACAACCATGTAGAACTTGGCAACTGGGCCGATGCCTTTCTGATTGCTCCTGCAACTGCCAATTCAATAGCAAAGTTGACCCATGGAATAGCCGATAATTTGCTTCTTACAACGTATTTGTCAGCCAAATGCAAGGTATTTATTGTACCGGCAATGGACCTTAATATGTTGAATCATATCACTACGCGGGAAAATATTCAGAAACTGAAAGACAGGGGAAATATAATTATTGAACCTGCATCAGGAGAACTTGCCAGTGGCCTTGAAGGCAAAGGACGAATGGAGGAACCTGAAGAAATTGTTAAAGTACTGGAGAGCTTTTTTAACGGAAAACTAGCCGAAAAAAAAAACGAAATAAATAAACTATCAGGGAAAAAAGTTCTTGTTACAGCCGGTCCGACAAATGAGCCTTTCGATCCTGTACGTTATATAAGCAATCATTCAACCGGCAAAATGGGATATTCAGTTGCCGAAGCATTTGCCCGGACCGGTTGTGAAGTCTTTCTGGTAAGTGGTCCGACAAATCTTTCTGTACCTTCATTGATTGCTCATTCCTACCAGGTTCAAACATCCGATGAAATGTTCCACCTGTCAAAAAAAATATTTAAAACTGTTGATATCGCTGTATTTTCTGCAGCTGTCGCTGATTATAAACCAGCCCATGTATCTTCTAAAAAAATAAAAAGCAAATCAAAAAAAATGGATATCAATTTGGTTCCAACTGTTGATATAGCATTTGAATTGGGTAAAATAAAGAGAGATCAATTTACGATTGGCTTTGCCCTTGAAACAGAAGATGAGACAAAAAATGCGAAGAAAAAACTTGTGAAGAAGAACTTTGATTTAATTGTACTGAATTCTTTGCAGGATGAAGGAGCAGGTTTTGGATATGATACCAATAAAGTTACTGTTATTGACAAATACAATAATATCCATAAATTCGGGTTAAAGACTAAAGACGAGATCGCTTTTGATATTTTAAAGCTGGTAAATAAAACAATTCAATAAAATGAAATACTTCAGGTATCCCATATTGATATATCTTCTTCTTGTAATCTGCAAGGGGTATTCTCAGGAGCTCAATTGTAATATATCTGTCAATACCTCAAAAATTCAGGGAACAAACAAGCAAGTGTTCATAACTCTGCAGAAAGCACTTTCAGATTTTATGAACAATACTGTATGGACAAACAATGTATTCGAAGTAAACGAACGGATAGAATGTAATTTTTTATTCAATATTACAGAAGAAAAAAGTACTGGTTCCTATGTGGCCACACTGAACATACAGTCGCGGAGACCTGTGTATGCTTCGTCATACAATACAGTCATGCTGAATTATGTTGATAATGATATTGCATTTGATTATATGGAAAATGATCCCCTTGAATTTTCTGAAAATACTTATATTTCTAACCTTACCTCCGTTTTAGCATATTATGCATACATAATTATCGGCCTGGATTATGATTCTTTTTCAATGGAGGGAGGTACTCCGTATTTTGAGAAAGCTGAAAAAATTGTCAACAATGCACAATCATCCGGTAGAGCAGGGTGGAGAGCTTCTGACAGCAGAGGAAGGACAAACAGGTATTGGTTGATAAATAATATTCTTGATCAGGAATACAAACCCTTAAGGGAGTTTAATTACAAGTATCAAAGATTGGGGCTGGATATGATGGACAAAACCATTGAAGGTGGGCGAATGACAATTAAAGAATCCATTGTTGAACTGGAAAAATTCTACAATTCAAAACCAGATCCTTTTATGCATTATTTCCAGGTTGTCATGGAATCAAAATCTGATGAGATCACACAGATATTTTCCAAGGCATCTGCTGAAGATAAACGTAGGGTATTGAATATTATGGTCAAAATTGATCCGGCCAACTTGTCTAAATATGAAGGATTGAAATAATCAACCATCTTTGTTTGATAACATGTTCATATTAAATCTTTGAGATGAACATGCCAACTTATCAGAAATCCATAGTTTTGTTTTGATAAATTGTGACCCATGCTGAGTTCAATTTTTATTGATAATTATGCTTTAATCGATAAGCTTGAAATGAATTTTCATAAGGGTTTATCTATTATTACGGGTGAAACAGGAGCAGGAAAATCAATACTCATTGGTGCACTGAGCTTGCTTCTTGGAAAAAGAGCAGATACTTCAATTCTGAAAGATAGAAACAGAAAATGTATTGTTGAAGCTGTGTTTCAGGTTAATGGTTACAATCTTGAAGACTTCTTCCGGAATCAGGACCTGGATTATTCAAATGAGATTCTTATAAGAAGGGAAATCTCCGTTAGCGGTAAAAGCAGAGCTTTTGTTAATGATACTCCTGTGAATCTTAATGTTCTTCAGGAGCTTGCTTTGAATATGGTTGACATTCATTCTCAGCATCAGAATTTGTTGTTAAATAATGAAACATATACACTTCATATTATTGATTCTTATGCAGGAACAATTCCTCTTCTTCAGGAATACAAGGTGTTATATGCAGAGTATAAGCAATTAAAACAGGAATATTATAATACCCGTGAATCGTATCATTCTGATAAATCAGATCTTGATTTTCTTACACATCAGTTCAATGAACTGAGAGAGGCAAATCTGAAAGAGAATGAATTGAATGAGTTGGAAGCGGAATATAAACTATTGAATCATGCCGAAGAAATAAAATCAAGCCTTGCAGAAGCGACAAATCTTCTTGAAAATGATGAAACAGGAGTAATAAAAAACCTGAAAAGCATGAAAGATTCTCTTACAAAAATAAGTGAACATTTGCCTGAGGCGGAAGAAATTGCAGAAAGAATGGATTCAGTTTATATTGAGCTTAGAGATATTACAGGTGAAATTACAATTCAGGATGATAGAATTGAATTTGATGATGAGAGGTTACAAATGGTCACCGATCGGATGGATCAGCTTTATTCATTACTGAGAAAGCATAAAACGGAGACCATACAAAACCTTATTGAACTTAGAATTGATTTAGATAAAAAACTTCAGAAATATTCAACAGGCGATTTTGAGTTGGGAAGATTATCAAAAGAACTGGAAGAAAAAGAAAACCTTGTGAATACAAAAGCAGAGGTTCTGTCAGAAAAACGACGGAAAATTTTCAGCGAATTTGAAAATAAGGTCATTGCACTTTTAACGGATCTGGGTATGAAAAATGTTCGGTTTTCTATCCAGAACGAAATCACTGAACTTACCGGAACAGGGATAGACAGAATTCAATTTCTTTTTTCTGTAAATAAGAATATACCGGTCCAAGGCATTTCTAAAATTGCCTCTGGCGGCGAACTTTCAAGAGTTATGCTTGCCATTAAATACCTGATTTCAAATTCTTTTGGTTTACCGACTATCATTTTTGATGAAATTGACAGTGGTGTTTCCGGAGAAATTGCCGATAAAGTTGGTAATCTGATCAAGCAAATGGCAGACAATATGCAGGTAATCAATATTACTCATCTTCCTCAGGTAGCAAGTAAAGGCGATCATCACTATCTTGTCTATAAATCTTCAGTTGATGCTAAATCCACAACGTTTATAAAACTTCTGGATAAAGAGGAAAGACTCAATGAAATCGCAAAAATGTTAAGTGGTGATTCGGTCAGCGGAGCTGCCATTGAAAATGCAAAAGTTCTTCTGAATCAACAATAAGTGAATTGAATAGCTTGCTCTCGCATTAATTTAAAATTATTCTAAATAACTTTTTACTTTTTACAACTTGCAATATCTTTGCAGGCTGCAAAATAAAAATAAAGTCTGATCATGGCATACAATTTATTATCTGGTAAAAAAGGAATTATTTTTGGCGCTCTGAATGAACTGTCAATTGCCTGGAAAGTTGCAGAGCGTGCATATGAGGAAGGTGCTGATTTTGTTTTGACAAATACACCTGTAGCTCTGCGTTTTGGTACACTTGACGAACTGGCAAAAAAATGCAACACCGAAATTATACCCGCGGATGCAACCAGTGTGGAAGAACTTGAAATTCTTATAAAGAAAACGATGAAGAAATACGGGGGTAAAATAGATTTTATTCTGCATTCCATTGGGATGTCGCCCAACGTTAGAAAAGGTTTTGCATATGACCGTTTAAATTATGACTACTATCAAAAGACACTTGATATTTCAGCTCTTTCTTTCCATAAGGTGCTTCACGTATGCAGGAAACTGGACGCCATAAACGATTGGGGATCAGTTGTTGCTCTTTCTTATGTGGCAGCGCAAAGAACTCTGTACGGATACAATGACATGGCAGATGCCAAATCTTTGCTTGAGTCTATAGCCCGCAGTTTTGGATACATCTACGGTCGTGATAAAAAAATACGAGTGAATACCATTTCTCAGTCACCTACTATGACCACTGCAGGCAGCGGTGTAAAAGGAATAGACAGGCTTATTGATTTTTCTGACAGGATGTCTCCGCTGGGAAATGCGACGGCAGAGGATTGTGCTGATTTTTGTGTGACTTTATTCTCTGATCTTACCAGGAAGGTGACAATGCAAAATCTTTTCCATGACGGAGGATTCTCCAGCATGGGTATGAGCCTGAAAGCCATGACCCAATATGATAAGAGTTTCAGGGATTATCCGGAAAACGGAGATTAGAATTTACAGTCGAATACCTATAACCAAAACGTCATCCACCTGTTCCTGGTCTTTTTTCCAGTTTTCAAAGTTGTTATCCAGAATATCACATTGGTTGTTCATGCTGAACTCAGAGATTCTGGTCAGAGTTTCTTTGAATGGCTTGCGCATCAATTTTCGGGATTCTTCACCGCCAAACTGATCATAATAGCCATCTGAAAACAAATAAATACAATCGCCTTTCTCATAAGGTATCTCCGTACAGGAAAAAGAATTCATAGTATCGTGAATGCCAATAGGCATTTTGTCCGGTTTGTACTCGATCAATTCCTTCTTCCTTATGAGTATTAAGGGATTGTATGCTCCGGCCCAGTGAATTTTCCGGTTCTTCCTGTCAATGTTGCATAAGGAAATGTCCATGCCGTCTTTTGTATCGGTTTCTTTTCCTTTTTGCTGAAGTGCATGAATTACATTTTCCCGTAACTGATCCAATATTTTCCCGGGATGGATAAGGCCTTTTTCCAGTACAATTTCATTTAAAAACCGAATTCCCAGCATACTCATAAACGCTCCGGGTACTCCATGGCCTGTGCAATCTGCAGCGCATACCAATACACTTGAGTTTTGTTTGCCAAACCAGTAAAAGTCGCCACTTACAATATCTCTGGGCTTAAAAAGAATGAAGTTTTCAAACAATGAATCCAGGATATCACCGGGCGGAAGCATTGAACTTTGTATCCGTTTTGCATATTGAATGCTGTCGGTAAGTGATTCTTGCTGGATCTGAATTTTTGACAATAGTGATTCTTTTTCCCGGTTTGCCTTTTGGGAAAGTCTGAAATTTTTGAAAATGATAACGGTAATGATCAAGATCAGTAGTAAGGTGGCAATGGAGAAATTCCTGACAATTTTCTGGTTCTTGATTTTTGTTTTGTATAAAATCTCTTCCCGCAATCGCTTATTCTCGAGTTCAAGTTGTTTTTTGTCAAATTCAGATTGCATTTCCAATTGCGCGATGTGCCTAATATTTTCCTCATTTAAAATTTTATTCTTAGCACTGTCGTATTGAATATAATATTCTAAAGCCAGCTTATAATTGCCATTATTTTGATTGATTTCATACAATCCATAGGAGGAATTACGAATTGCACTCAATAAATTAGTCTCCTTACCTATTTGATATGAAGCCAAAAAATTTTCTTCGGCTTTCGGCTCATTCCCTAAATGCTTCCAGCATGTACCCATATAGTCATGTGTAAGGGCAATTAATCTGTTTGCGTTTAGCGACTTTGAATATTTCATGCTTTCATCGAGATATCCTAAAGCAATAGTAAAATTTGAATCCATCATGTAGGTCCACCCTAAATTATTATAAGCATAGGCAAGGCTATAAGAATCATTAAATTTTTTACTCAATAAAAGTATTTCTGATAATAAAATTCTGGCGCTATCAGTTTTACATATTTCAGCATAGCTGGCGGCAATGTTATTTAATGGTGTCAGCAGATAATCCCTTTTGTTAATGGATGATAATATGTTGTAAGCTTTTTTAAAATAAGATATAGCTGTATTGAATTCTTTTTTATTCTGGTAAACAGATCCAATATTATTCAATGTCATGGCCAGATCCAGGCTGTCTTTATTTTTCTCAAAAATGGGCAATGCCATGAAATAGTATTCAAGGGCTCTGTCGTTGATATTGCGTTCAGAATATATAACACCTATGTTTCGTAAGGTTTTGGCTTCATTTTCTTCTTTCTCAAGAGCTTGATAGATATCCAAAGAGTTTTCAAAAAATGTGATTGCTGTATCATACTTGCTTTGATTAACAAAATAAATTCCAATAACCGAGCTGGCCTGAGCAATCCCTTGATCATAATTTAGATTATGACTAAGTTCCAGGCTTTTCTCCGCGATCAAAAACGATTTTTCAGGATCCACATACCTTAAATCATATGCCAGTTCAGCCCATTTAAGAGCTTTGACTGTATCATTAGCCAGCACATCTGTTATATGAATAAGACTATCAATATTATCGGTTTTTTGTCCCGATAAAGTTGAAGAATATATTGCCAGGAACAACATTATGAGAAACAAGTTCTTCATAAGTCTTTATTAAGTAAATGTATTAAAATTTTATATTCGTTCTAAATTTCCTGTCATGCACTTGCAATTGATCCTTATTCTCATCTTCTTTATTTCTCCTGTCTTTATCATATTTCTCACCGGGAAAAGCAAGCTGGCCAATCGTATCGGGGCAATTATTATTGCATATGGTTTTGGGCTTTTCATCGGGAATGTTGGTATCATCCCGGTCGCCTCTATAGCCAACTTTCAGCGTTTGATGGATATTTCAGGGGCACTAATATCTCTTATTTCTATCGTAATTTTTGGTTCTCTTCTGGTTCACACGATCTTGTCGAAAATTTACAAAGTAGATGCGGATACTTTAATGGTTACTTCAACCGCCCTTATTTGTTCGCCTCCATTCGTACCAATGGTAGCCGGGGCACTGAATAATAAAGAAGTTATTGTAAGTGGCCTTACTGTAGGTATTGTTGGATATGCTGCGAGGAATTATCTTGGAGTTTTAATGTCAATGGTTTTAAATCAACTGATGTAATAATACTATTTTAAGTGATTCTGAATTTTCAATTGCAAATGACTTAAATAGTGTTTAAATATTTCAGAATGCAAGGATTAAATTTGATTTCTGCCACCTTCCTTCTGCATTTACTGTTATTTAGTTATAGTATTTTCTAAGGAAAATATGAATTTATTGTCTTCTTCAAGAGCTTATCTGGTGCAAGTTTTACAGTAATTTTTTTAAATATGCAATCTATAACTTACAAGTAGATAGCAGTTTATAAAATAATTGTGAATGTATATTTATGCAATGTAAATATTTATACATTCTATTTGTCTGTTTGTAAGCCAGTTAATTCATTCTTCTTTATTTTTTTTTTTAATATTTTTTTTTAGTTTTGATTCACGGATAGCTTTTAATAGAGCTATTTCAGAAGTATTAATTATATTGTTAACCTATTATAAACCTAAAATTTTTATCTATGAAAAGAATTGCAAGTATTCTTGTATGTCTGGCATTTCTAGGCTTAAATGCCCTTGCACAGGACATACAAATTACGGGTAATGTTACCAGTCAGGACGATGGCAGTGCGCTGCCAGGCGTTTCGGTTACGGTGAAGGGTACTACATCCGGTACTTCCACCAATATTGATGGTAACTATTCACTCCGGGCTCCTTCGGATGCTACGCTGGTTTTCAGTTTCGTTGGTATGGTTACACAGGAAATTGCCGTGAATGGGCAAGCTGTTATCAATGTATCCATGGAAACAGAGTTAGCTTTAATGGATGAAGTCATAGTGGTTGGTTATAATGCCATGACACGCGCTTCATTTGTGGGCTCATCAAGCGTAGTAAAATCTGAAGAAATTGCCAACAGGCCGGTATCGAGCTTTGACAAGTCGCTTCAGGGAATGGCCACCGGACTCCTTACATCCACTCAATCAGGAACTCCCGGGTCATCTACTGATGTAATTATTCGTGGTATTGGTTCTATAAATGCTTCAACCGATCCGCTTTACATTGTTGATGGAGTTCCAGTTGCGTCAAGTGATCTGTATGCATACAGGTTTTATACAACCAACCCCCTGGCTTCACTTGAACCATCCGATATTGAATCGATCAATGTCCTTAAAGATGCTTCTGCAACATCGATATATGGAGCGCGTGCTTCCAATGGGGTAGTAGTGATCACCACAAAGAAAGGGAAAGAAGGAAAAGCAGTTTTCAATTTCAACGCACAGGTTGGTAAAGCATCTCGTGTTACCGATAACTTTGAAGTTTTAAATACTGAAGAATACAAAGAACTGATTTATGAGCAATGGGTAAATTCAGGTGTTAGTCCTGATGTTGCCTATGCCGATATTGAAGAAATGGGTGATATAGAAACCAACTGGCCTGATGAAGTTTTCCGTTCGGCATGGGATCAGAAATACAGTCTCAGTGCCCGGGGTGGAAGTGAGAAAACAACGTTTTTCATATCCGGTAACTATCGCGACCAGGAAGGTATTGTTATAGGTAGTTCAATGAAACGCTATAGTGCCCGGGCAAACATTGACCATAAAGTAGGTGATAGAATTCAACTGGGATTCAATTCAACTGCCGTATACAGTGATATTAAAGGTGGAGCCGGAGAAGGATATTTTGCCGATCCGGTAACTTCCTGTTTCTTTGTACCTCCGATCTATCCTGTCAGGAATGATGATGGCACATATTATCAGGATATACCCGAAAATCTGAATTACAATCCGGTTTCTTCTGCCCTGGTGGATAAAAACGGCAGCGATCAAAAGAGATATCTTGGGAATGCCTATGTTGAAATAGAACTTATTGACGGTCTGAAATATAAATTCAACGGGGGCGCTGATTATTTCTTAATGGGCGAAAATCTTTACTGGAGCCCTTTAACTCCTTCAGGTGAAGGTTATTCCGGTTATTCCGAATACGCCAGTATTGAACGCTTCAATTGGATCACGACAAATACCCTTACATACAAAAAGATATTTGACGTGCATTCTGTTGATATACTTATCGGACAGGAAGCTCAGAAATTGAATGAATTTTCTACTGCTACAGCGAGTTCTAATTTTCCTTCGGAAAGATTTGTGACCCTCGTGAATGCTGCTGAACCCCTAACAGCCAACACTTCTCAGGAAGGGGCTTCTCTGGCTTCATTCTTTTCAAGTATAAATTATAGTTACGATAACAGGTATTATATTGGTTTATCCGGTCGTCGGGATGGCTCCTCAAGATTTGGGGCAAACAATCGCTGGGCAAACTTTGGTTCCGTTGGTGTTAGCTGGAGAGTTTCCCAGGAATCCTTCATGGCCGGTTTAACCGTAATCGACGATTTGAAACTTCGTGCCAGTTACGGAACAAGCGGTAACCAGGAAATCCTGGCTTACGATGTTAATAATAATCCTTATGCTGACTATTATCCGTCATTGGGATTGTATCAGTTCGGACAGGATTATAATGGACAACCTGGTTCTGGACTGGCTCAACTGGCAAATCCGGATCTGAAGTGGGAAAAAAACGAAACGATGAATATCGGTCTTGACTTTGTGATATTCTCAGGAAGGCTTCAGGCAACGGTTGAATATTACATTAAGAATACAAATGACCTTCTTCTGCTCGTTCCTGTATCTTCAACAACAGGTTTACGTTCTGTAATGATGAATGTGGGAGCTATGCAGAATAAAGGTATTGAATTCAATGTTAACGGTATAATTGTTGACAGAGAGTTCAAATGGAAAGCCACTCTGAATATGTCGTTCAATAAAAACGAAGTCACTGCTTTGTATAACGACGAACCGATTTATGATGGAACTACACGTCAACGTGCTGAAATTGGTCATCCTTACCGTACATTCTACCTCGAACGCTGGGCAGGTGTAAATCCGGCTGATGGTTCAGCCATGTGGCTGGATGAAGACGGCAATCCGGTAATGAATTATGGAGATGCCGATAAAGTACTTCTCGATAATCATGCTGATCCTGATTTCTTTGGTAACTTCAGCAGTACTTTCAGTTATAATGGAATTGATCTTTCAGTTCAGTTTTATGGGATTTACGGAAATTCTATTTTCAATAACTCAGATCGATATCTTTCATCAGACGGTGGCGGAACTGCCAATGTCGACCGTCGTCAGCTCGATCGCTGGCAGGAACCTGGTGATATTACTGAAGTACCTAAACGGATCGACGGAGCTTCATGGAGCAATAAGAACTCCACGCGACACTTAGAAGATGGTTCTTATCTGAAATTTAAGAATATAACTCTCTCTTATAATCTGCCGAAGAATTGGTTACAAACAATAAAAGTTTCAGGATTAAGGATCTATTTATCAGGAGAGAATTTGTATACCTGGACAAAGTTTTCCGGATGGGATCCGGAAAGTTCACTCGACGGTACTTCCTGGTTTAAATATCCAAATGCCAAAACATATTCTATAGGTATTGATCTTACTTTCTAATAAATGTATAAACAGATTATCATGAAAAATATAAAGCAATATTTAGTTTTAATGCTCTTTACGATCAGTCTTTTCTCCTGTGAAAAGTTCCTCGATCAGGAACTACACCAGGCAGTTGATTCTGAAGATGCCATTAATAATCTGAACGATGCCCAGGTAGCACTGTATGGTTGTTACGACGGGCTACAGGAGATCGAGCTTTTTGCCAGAGACCTCTATGTAATTGCCGATCTGGCAGCAGATAATTCCAGGATGAATGCCCAGAATGCGGGTAGATTCATTAGCATATACCAATGGAATTACACGGTTAGTGACCAGTGGATCACTGGTGTATGGAATTATGGTTACGAGACTTTGTACAGGGTGAATAAACTTTTGATGGATGTAGCTGCACTGGAAGATGTGGATGAAGCAGAACAAGACAGGATCATGGGCGAAGCCAAAGTGATACGCGCACTGGTATATTTTGAGCTGGTGAATATGTTTGGTCAGACATACAGCTATGAAGGTGCAGCCGGATTTGTGCATTACGGAGTACCATTGATTATCGAACCTGTTGGGGTTGATGAGGATCCCGGAAGAGCTACAGTACAGGAAATATACAATCAAATTCTGCTTGATCTGGAAGGCAATGCTGAAACTTCAGGTGCTATTGATTTATTGGGCAATGGCTCAAGTCCGTTCTACATTGATATATCAGCAGCACATGCATTGCTCTCAAGAGTGTATCTGTATATGATAAATCCTGAGAATCCATCAGAATCAGCCGCCAATTTGCAGAAAGCACGTGATTATGCTTTGCAGGTAATCAACAGTGGGAAATATACCCTTGTGTCGCAGGCTGGTTTTCAGGATGCCTGGTTTTTAAGAACAGGCCAGGAAGATAACCCGGAACAAATATTCTATCTTCATTATAGTGAAGTTGATAGCTGGTCTGTTGATATGATGTCAGCTATATATATGGAATCAGGTTATGGTGATATACTGGCTACCGACGATCTTATTTCATTGTATAATGCAAGTGATGTTCGTCTGGTATGGTTCAGAGAATCAGGAGGACTTAATTTCATAGAGAAGTTCCCGGGGAAAAGGGATGATTATGTGACACCGGAAAATGAAGTGAATGTAAATATAAACAATCATCCGGTTTTCCGTCTTGCAGAAATGTATCTTAACGCTGCGGAAGCAGAAGCTCTTTTGGGTAACGATGCAGAAGCACAGGTTCTGGTAAATGAGATTACAAACAGGGCCGGAGCTGATCCTGCACTCGAAACAGGCAATGCATTGCTTGAAAAGATCAAACTGGAACGGCGTAAAGAACTTTGTTTTGAAGGTCATCGCCTGTGGGATCTGCAAAGATGGCACGAAAATATTGTTCGTACCGATCTGACAAGCCCCAACATTATATCCCTGATCGAATATCCTAACTACTTGTTTGCTTATCCTATACCAGACAGGGAAATTCAGGCCAATCCTGTAATTGCCGAACAACAAAATCCGGGATATTAATTTTAACTATTTAAAGAATAGAATTATGAAAAGATACATTAATATAATTGCACTTCTTGCATTGGTTATCCTACTGGTTTCATCGTGTAAAAAGTATGATTACACTTATACCTACGAAGGTGATAACTATGTGCAGATTCTTCAGAGGAGTGGTACATTCTATGTATTAGAAGATCCTGATGCCTCTTACCAGATACCATTTCAGATAATTGGAGAAGCTTCCTCTGAAAATATTACTATGCCTGTCGCATTTCTCGATTCGGTTGAAATAGACGGGAATATGGTAGGATCCAGCATTGTTCCCGGAGAAAAGGGAGTTAATGTTGCAGAGAGTAGTGTTACGATTTCTGCAGGTGAATTTACCGGATATCTTACGGTTACCGGAACTTATGACTCACTTGTCTTTGGTGAGGTTGATACTATACTGGTTCAGCTTAACGAAGGAACAGTAAAAGCTGATTTGTACAACAATATTTTTATCCTGAAAGTTCAGAAATATTATCCTTTTGTTGCCGAGGAATATCCGGGACATTATTCCGGAACTTATACGGGTTATGCTCTTGGAGGCTTCGGAAACTGGGGAGTTACAGCAACAAGTACGGGACTTGATATTGTACTTGGTGTAGAACCACAGACACTGGTTATTGTTAACGGTTTTTATCAGGAACAATTGGACGACTGGGGCGAAGCATGGACTGATGGACCTAATCCGGTTACTTTGTATATGAATACCGACGATCCGGCCAATTTTAAAGTCGAAATTGTGGGTCCTCCTTACTATCTGGGAACTACGGATGATGCCTGGGTATATTGGGTTGGACCTCATCCTGATCCTGGTCAATTCAATGCTGCAACCAAGGAATTAGTTATCAGATTCTATGAATTTTATGACGGACCTGATGCTTTAAATGATATTGGCGAATATACTGTTACACTTGATGCAGTTCCACCAGTTGCTCTGCCAGGACATCACGATAATAAATAGGATAACCCTCTAAACACATTGGATTATGAAAAATTCAAAATTATATATTACAAGTACAATCACTCTCCTGGCAACGGCTATTATTTTCTTTGCCTGTGAGAAGGAAAAAGACTATCCGCCTCTTACTTTAGGCTCATCAACAGCTCCTGTGCTAACACTGGCGCATATTGAAGATAGTCTGAATGAAACCTATACCTATTTGTCACTTAGTACAAATATGGATGGAAATATATTTTATGTTGCCCTTGTTTCCGGTTCGGATGCTCCGACAGCTCAGGACGTAATACTTGGAAGTACAGATCCGGCGGCTTTGGGATTTTCTGCTATTGCAGATTCAACATATGTTATTAAACTGAAAGGCCTTGCATCAGCAGGTATCTTTGATTTATATGCCGTATCTACAAATGCAGAAGAAGGGAAAAACGGAGAAGTTGAAGGACCGATAACAATTACCTGTCCTGACTATACACCTCCCTATATTGTTGAAATGGATCCGGCAAACGGGGATGATTGGGTATCTCCGCTGATCAGTGAGATAGTTCTTTATATGAATGAACCTGTAACTTTGGTTGATGCAGGTGGCATTTCCATTGTTGACGGTTTTGATGGTGTCACTGACCTGGGAGTCATGGGCGATGTCACAGTTGACGGCATGATGGTTAGCATTGAAATTACCGATACACTGGCATACAACCAGGAAGTGGCTATCCTGATTGATGCCGGCGTATTTGAAGATGCTGCAGAACTTGCCTCACCGGAATACACTACCGATGGCGGTTCCTGGGCATTGACCTTTATAGTACAGGATGCAATTGACATGGAAGTATTCAGTGGTGCCTATACTTGTTATGAAACTGATTATATGTATGGAGGCTCATATGTGTATGATGTTTTGTTCCAGAGAAGTGGGCTCTACGCAGTGGATATTATCAACATGTTCGATTACGGAGTTGTTGCCACTCTTGTTTTTGACGGAGAGGCAGGTGAATGTTATATTCCCGATCAACCCTCAGGATTATCAGCAGGGGGAGATCCTCTGAACTTTACCAGCGAAGACCTAGTTCCGGGATATTGTACATTTGTACCGGGAAGTTATGCTGATAATGGAAGCAATGTTAAAGTTTGTTGCTGGTTGTATAGCCCTGCATTAGGAGATCTTTATTTTGCTTCTGATCTGGAATTTGTGAAATACGGTTCTTCAAGTGCAATTCCTGATTTGGATGGAAATGAGAAAAGAATGAGTAAAGGACTTCATTCGATACAACTGAAATAAAGAATACTCTGATATTAGAAAACCGGCTTCTGGCCGGTTTTTTTATTTAATTCTATAATAATTAATACTTTTATAGCATAAGTGAAAATCAAAACTATGAAGCAGTATTTTATTTTATTCGTATTGTTGTTCTGTATTTCGTGCAAATCAGTGGTAATTGACTCTCAAATTAGCAATAAAGAAGCATGCCGGATATATAGATCTGTTTTATCGGGGAGTGAAGACTATGAAATAAACCACAATGCGGATTCAACCTTTGCAATTTGCATGGATAAAATTGATCCGGTACTTGCTCATGAAAAACATTCTTTTATCGTATTTGATATAAAGACCAAATCGGTTGTATTTCAAAGCATAAGAGAATATAATAAAGTGGAATGGATAGACGACCAGAACATTCTGCTGGTGAAGTATCTGGGGATCGAAAAGAGGGACAAGTCGAGCTTACAGCAGGGAAGTAGTCAGATAAGATACGTGTTTAATGTGATATCAAAAGAAATTTCTAATTTTAAAGAACCAAATCAGGAAACATTGTAATTATGAGCAAAAAAACTTTATTTTTTGGAGCCGGTATACTGTTGGTAGTTCTGGCATTAGTAACCATTGTTACGAGCAAGGAAATCAGGTTACATGATCAACGAAAAGGAGGAAACGAGATTACTCAGTTCAGGAAAGTGAATAAACAGGCAAGGATCAGGGCACTTCAGAAATATTTTGACGGGATCAGGATCCCTTTTGGCTCGGACAGATCTCCTGCGCCTGCAAATTACATTATGGAAGAATTGCAAAAAGTCAGGAATGCAAATTATGAAAAAGGGTTTACAAACAAAGCGATTGAATGGGTAAAACGCGGACCTTCAAATGTCGGGGGAAGAACACGCGGTCTGATCGTAGATCCTGCAGATCCAACATATATGACATGGTTTGTTGGTTCGGCAACAGGAGGAGTATGGAAAACAACCGACGGCGGACAACACTGGACCTGTCTGACGCCTGATATTCCGTATCATGCAACAACAACATTGGCTATGGCCAAATCCAATAATGATGTGATCTATATGGGTACGGGCGAATCCTTTCCGGGAAGCGTCCAAACAACAGGAGGTGGGCTCTTTGTAAGTATTAACAGGGGAAACTCTTGGGAACCGCTTGCTTTTACGGTTGGTAACGAAGATTTCCGATATATAAACAGGATAGAAGTCGACCCGGATAATGAAAACATTGTATTGGCAGCAACAAATACAGGGATTTTCAAATCCACGGATGGTGGTGAAACCTGGGAGATGAAATACGAAAGTGAAACAGCCGTTGAAGATCTTGTTGCTGACACAAGCAATTTCAATTACATGTTCGCCGGCGTAAATTCATACGGTGTCATTCGTTCAATCGATGCAGGTGAAACCTGGGAACTGGCAAGCGACGGTATTGGATACAAAGCAAGAATTGAGCTGGCGATCAGTCCTGTAAATCCTCAGAAGATCTATGCCAGTGTTGAAACAGGCGCTTTGGATGCTCTTTATTCATCCTGGGACAGAGGGGATAACTGGCAATTGGTAAAAAATTTAGTAGAAGATAATTATGTGCTTCTGAGTCAGGGAGGGTATGACAATACCATTGCCGCACATCCATACGATGAGAACATCGTGTTCTGGGGCGGAGTAAATTTATGGAAAGCTGAAATCGGCACAACAATCCAGGATGGTGAAGGAGATGTAACAAGGTTTGACAAGATCAACACACAATCATTTCTGGAATTTGTCAACTTTACAGGCAATTTGTATACGGGAATGAACACGGGAGATCAGGAAGAAGCAACGAATCTGGAAGAAGGTGATTTTGTTTCCGTTGAGGTTCGGTTTGGTCCCGGACTTACGCAGAAAGCACACAGGTTTTTTGTTCCCGAAGAAGCAACTTCGGGTGTGCCTGCTGCCGATTATACATACCAGGACTATGTTAATGTTCCTTTTGAAGTGTGGGATGTAACAAACAACAGACAACTGATGTGCAGTTTCAGGGACCAGGAAAGAGACGGGGAATTCAATCTGTATGAACGCACCGGAGAGGATTACGGAGAGCTGGGACGTGAATATTTGTTCATCAATTCTGTTGAATACGATCCTGCAAATCCCGATCCGAACATTGCCGTTCAGGGTGGCAGGTCTTATAAGCTGATATATTTTTTCTGGATGGTACTGCCGGATGGTGGTACATGGAATCCTCCGGATCTTCCGGATTCCAAATTGTATGTTGAGTATTCAATAATCCAGGAAAGAGTAAGTGACGTTTACAATGTTTCTGATGCATACAATGCTTATGGCGGTGAGAATTCATACAATCAGTCTGCCGGTATAAACAAAACATCCATTCCGGGATTGCATCCTGATCATCACGAATTGATCATGATACCGATCAATGAAGGAACAGGTGAATTCCGGATATTGAATTCCAATGACGGTGGTATCAGTTTGTCCCAGGACGGAGGAGACAGTTTTACCCAGTTTCCCAGGAATTATATCACAACTCAGTTTTATGGAGTAGCCAAAAAGCCATACAGAAATGAATATATCGGAGGTACCCAGGACAATGGCACCTGGCAGTCACCTATTGATGTGGATGCAACTACCGATACGGCATTTTACTTTCGTCTGACCGGTGATGGCTTTGAAACAGTCTGGAATCACCAGGATTCAAACAGGCTTTTGGGAAGCGTATATTATAATAAGATCTATCGCTCGGTAACCCATGGCAGAAGCTGGGAACTGGCAGATGGTGGCATCTTAGATGGTCCTTTTATTACAAAGTTAACATCTGTTCCGTCTAACAACAATATAGTATTTGCCGTGGGAAGTGATGGTGTTTACAAAACAGGCAATTTTGTGACAACGGATTGGAGGTTAACAACAGTTGGTGAAGGCTGGATACAAGACGGTTCAAGTGTTACAAGTTCACACAATGTGAAAGTATCACCGGCAAATGAACAGATAGTATGGGCAGGTTCGGCAATGACCTCGGAGTATGATTTGAGTATGTTTGTATCCACTGATCAGGGAAACAGTTTTTCACCTGTCAATGAACCGGCAGAACCTATACCGGCTTATATGTCAGGTTTTGCAGTTCATCCGACGGAAGAAAACACAGCCTATGCATTGTATAGCGTCTATAACGAACCAAAAATATACAGAACAACAGACCTGGGTGATACATGGGAAGACATAACCCAGGTTGATGGGAGTGGTGTGAGCGACAACGGCTTTCCGAATGTCGGATGTTTATCATTGTTTGTTTTTCCTGAGAAACCTGATACGATTTGGGCAGGAACTGAAATTGGTATCATGGAATCTGTTGACAACGGAGAAACATGGCATTATCTTGAAAGCGAACTGCCATCTGTGGCAATATGGCAATTGTTTGCCCAGGATAACCAGGTTGTTGCGGCAACATACGGAAGGGGTATTTGGACTTACCAGTATGGCCCGGTACTTGAACCTCCTCAAGGTCCTTCTGTTATAACCGGTATTGCTGATGATAAGGATATATTTAATTTGTATCCGAATCCAACAGATGGGATAGTAAATCTGAAAATAACAGAACAAATAGCTTCTGAGAATGTACTTCTGGAAGTGTTCAATATGAATGGAAAACTTGTATATTCAGAGAGACCGGAGAACCTGAATACCAACAACCTGATTACTTTTGATCTGTCTGAGCAGTCAAAGGGTATATACCTTGTTCATGTTTGGACAGAGAAGATGAGCTATTCCAAACGTATTCTTTTGCGATAAAAAAATCGTTGATCGGAAGAAGCTGTCCAATAAACGGACAGCTTTTTTCGTTTACTACGCATCGTAAATAATACATTTTTCATAGATTTGGACTTTCTGTCTCATTGATGAGTTTTACACATTTTAAATACACAGTGGTTTTTGCCATGACATTGTTGTGCCTTTCTGCTGTAAATGCGCAACAAAAAACCATTACCGGTATTGTTACCGGTGCTGATGATAAACTTCCTGTTCCTGGCGTAACAGTTGTTATTCCGGGCACTACTCAGGGAGTGATCACAAATTTGGACGGAGAGTATACGATCGAAATTATGGCTGATGCGGATACGCTTGAATTTCGCTTTGTCGGAATGGAAACACAATATGTATCAATCGGCGGGAAAACAAGAATTGACGTTGTTCTGCACCCTGTGATTTATACTGTTGATGAAGTTGTGGTTACTGCATTAGGGATATCAAGGGAATCAAAGTCACTGGGTTATTCTGTTACATCAGTAAACGGTGATGAATTGAGCGAAGGGAACAATCGCAGTGTGTTGAATGCACTTCAGGGTAAGGTTGCCGGAGTAAATATTACTTCTTCTTCCGGGGCTCCGGGATCATCAACACGAATCCTCGTTCGTGGTATATCATCATTAACGGGTAGCAATCAGCCCTTATTTGTTGTTGATGGGGTACCCTTAAACAATTCCCAGTCAGGGAGCAGTTCGATCAATGGTGGCACAGATTTTGGAAATAAGATCAATGATTTGAATCCTGAAGATGTTGAATCCGTTTCTATACTGAAAGGTGCTTCAGGGACAGCACTATATGGTTCGAGAGCAGCGAACGGCGTAATCATTATCACTACAAAACAGGGAGAAAAAAATAAAAAATCACTGGTAAGTTTCAGTTCCTCTGTAACATTTGAAAAGCCTTTACGCCTGGTCCAATACCAGAATGATTACGGACAGGGGATCTATGGGAACCATGTGCTTTATGAGAACATGAGCTGGGGACCAAAATTCGATAACCGCTTTCGTCCATGGGGACATGAGGTGGATAGCTCTTATAGGGTAAAGTCTTACCGTGCCCTTCCTGATAATGTAAAAGAGTTTTTCGAGACGGGCAGGAACTTTACGAATTCGATTTCCATCCATGGTGGAAACGATCAGACAACATATTATTTTTCTTATTCCAACATAAACTGGGATGGTATTTTCCCCACCAGCGCAGATAGTTATAAAAAACACACAATTTCTTTACGGGCCTCTCATGAAATTTCGAAGCGTTTTACCACTTCTGCCTCCTTCAATTACATTAAGAAGCTCAACAGTTTTGTACCTACAGGTCAGGGTGAACAATCTGTTTACAATCAAATCATGCAAACACCCCGCGATATCAGTTTACGTGAACTCTCAGACCTGGATGAAAAATGGAATACTGTGGATAATCATTATTCATTATATACTGTTAATCCTTATTATATTTTGAAGAATAACGGGAACAGGAACAATGAGGATCGCTTGTTTGGAAGCCTTGAATTTGACTATTCTGTCCTTAAAGATTTATCATTGAAATGGAGGCTTGGCGGCGATGTTTCGAATGAGCACAGAAAGATATGGAGAAGCAGGGTTGAACCGGAAGGGAACAATGAATATGCCTCGATCTTTGATCCGGGTGCGATTGGTGAAAACTCTTTGTATCAAATGCAGATCAATAGTGATATCCTGTTGAACTACTCAAAAGAGTTTTCCAAATGGGATATCGATCTAATGATCGGCCATTCATTAAACCAACGTACCTCAAGGGGGATGAGCGCATCTGTGCAATATTTGTATCTGGATGGCTTTTATAATATCAGCAACAGCACACAGAATTCAATTGCTTCGGAAGCTTCATCGATAAGAAGGATGCTGGGTGTCTTCGGGAGTGCGGATATTACATTCAATGACTTATGGTTCATCTCTTTTACAGCCAGAAACGAGTGGAGTTCAACTCTTCCGCCAAAGAACAATTCGTATTTTTTCCCGGGGGCGAATACAGGTATAGTATTTACAGAATTATTCCCTGCAATAAAAGATATTCTTGCATTCGGAAAAATAAGACTTAGCTGGGCCAGGGTTGGCAATGATGCCCCGCCTTACCAGGTGTATTCTGTATTCCAACAGGGATTTCATAGCGATGGGTATGGATTTTTGACTTATCCTCTCACAGGAGAGTCCGGATCAGTATATTCTTATGATGTTGGGGATCTGATGTCAAATTCAAATCTGAAACCCGAAATAACCGATGAATATGAACTGGGAACTGATCTTAGGTTTCTCAATAACCGGTTCTCTGTTGATTTTTCCTATTATCATAAAATTACCACCAACCTGATATGGCCTTCACCGGTACCTTATTCTTCGGGTTACAGGTACCAGATGCAGAACCTGGGTAAATTGACAAATAAAGGAATAGAAGCATTGGTAGGAATTGTTCCTGTGCGCAGAAACAACTTTGAGTGGGAATTCTCTGTGAACTTTACAAAAAACGATAACGAATTGAATTGTCTGAATGATCAGCTGGAAAAAGCCGAGTTAAATGCTCTGCGTGTTGATGGCGGCCAACAGATAACGTGGGTTGCCATACCGGGCATGCCTGTAGGAGTTTTTGAAGCGCGTGCACCCAAATATACAAGCGAAGGAAAAATGGTTGTAAACAACCAGGGACTTCCGGTAGCCGACGATGAGCTGCACATATACGGCGATTCTCAATATGATTATTTTATGGGAATTTCAAATAAATTCACGTATCGGAACATATGCTTTTCATTTCGATTCGATTTCAGAAAAGGAGGATTGATGTACTCCCGGACAAAAGATATTACTCTTTGGGCGGGATCAGTGCCTGCAACACTTTATAATGATCGTGAACCCTTCATTGTTCCAAATTCGGTGGTAGAAACAGGTAGGGATGAAAACGGTGATCCGGTGTATACAGAGAATACAAAACCGGTTGATCTGGCTCATCTACAGGAGTATTGGGGGAATGGAGGGAGTATGATTGATGGAGCCTCTTTAATAGATAAATCTTTCATTAAACTCAGGGAGGTTGTTCTATCCTATTCCGTACCGGAAAGATTCTTAAAAAATAATCCTGTCAGGGGTTTAACCGTAAGTGTGGCAGGCAGAAATCTGTTACTCTGGACACCTAAAAGTCAAACCTATATAGATCCGGAGTTGACTACTTTTGGAAATGACCTGCTGGCAGATTTCGGTGAATATGGAGCTCAACCATCAACAAGAAGTGTTACTTTTAATCTGAAGGTTAATTTTTAGTTATGAGGAACGGAATGTATATAGTAATAGCAAGTTTCTTTCTTCTTACTTCCTGTGAAGACTGGCTGGATGTAAACCAGGATCCGAATAATCCGTCGGAGGAACAGGTGAGTTATGAATCGGTTCTTTCATCAGGCATATCATCAATAGCGTATGTTGTTGGAGGAAGATACCAGGTGCTTGGTGCTTTGTGGTCACAACATTGGACCCAGTCCCTGGGTGCTTCACAATATGCAGGTATTGATGCATATGATATCAATAGCAGCAGTTTTGACGACAGACAATTTGGAGAATTGTATGCAGGAGCTTTAAAAGCGTTGGAATACGTGAGGATTGAATCGGAGAAAGAAGAGGAGTGGAATTATTATCTGATAACCACAGTATTGCAGGTGTATACATTTCAGATCCTCGCTGATTTGTACGATGAGGTCCCTTTCTCAGATGCTTTGCAGGGTGAAACAGGCAATGTAACTCCAGTTTATGAAAAAGGGCAGGATGTTTATGATAGTCTTATCGTAAGGCTTGACGTTGCTCTTGCCAAAGACTTTGATATTCAGGAAATGAAAGATCCGGGGGAATCCGACCTGATTTTCAGTGGCAACATAGATCGCTGGATAGAATTTGCAAACACATTGAAATTAAAAATATTTATGCGTCAGAGTGAAGTGCGACCAGAATTAGCCAGACAGGGCATAGAAAAATTATACGATAATGAAGTTGATTTTTTAGTAACCGATGCACGTATGGATTATTTCCATGATGCAACAGGAGAAAGAAATCCGCTTTATGAAACAGAGGAGAATGTATTGGGAGGGAATCCGAATTTGATATTGAGCCGCACATTACACAGTTTTTTGCAGGATAATAGTGATTTCGACAGACTGGATTTAATGTTTAATACTCCTGCTGACGGAGGGCCTCATAAATCCCTGATTCAGGGCAATTATAATGATCCGGATGAACCGGCCGGAACAAACCATACAAGCTATTCAAAGCCTGTTTTCCTTGCAAACGCACCTGTTTATTTCATGAGTTCTTCGGAAGCATGCTTTTTACAAGCTGAAGCAATGATCCGTTATAATGTTGGTTCTTATTCCGATGCAAGAGACAAATACAATCAGGCTATTACAAATGCATTTATACGCCTTTTATCTGTTAACACTTTTTTTACAGAGGATGATATTATCGAACGTGCGGCATCTTTTATTAACGGTCCGTATAGATTACCCGCGGAAGGCAGCCCGCTTGAGGAATCGGTCAAATCCATTATGATCCAAAAATGGATTGCTCTTGCAGGCATTCAGAGTTTGGAAACCTTTTTTGAGCACAACCGCACTCATTATCCTGAAATATGTGATGTATTGCCTGATGATGAGGATTATGAACCCGGACAGTTTACAATATCTGTGAACAATGTAACTAGCGGCAGATTTCCAAAACGATTGATATTCCCGGAATCAGAAATATCGGGAAATCCAAATACACCTGAACCTAAAGCTGTATGGGAAAAGGTATGGTGGGATACAAAACCGGAATAATATTTTAATGAAAAAAAGTTTTGCATATTATTTGATAGGATTCTTATTCCTGATTACAGGATGTGAAAAGTGGTATACAACAGAAGATGTATCACATGTTTCTTATCTCCCGGAATTCGAATTGGAAGGAGGTGAGTTTATATCAATTCAAAGATCAGACACATCAGAATTTGAAGATCCGGGTGTTGCAGCTTATGCTGATGGAGAAGAATTAACGGTATATGCATCCGGAGAGGTGGATCTGACAGAAGTTGGAGTTTACATTATAAGGTATTTTGCTTTGAATCAGGATAACCTGCTGGGTACTGCGGAGAGAATTGTTGCAGTTACACATCATGATGTAAACAGCAATGATCTGTCAGGTACCTATTCAACTGATATTTGGGGCCTTGTGGAATCGAAAATGAAAAAGATAGAAAAGAATGGACTTTATGAAAGTGAAGATGTGATGGGATTCCCGGGGTATCAAATTCAGGGAAGGTTCGTTGATCTTGGAAATGATGAACTGGAATTAATTCATGGAGAAGGATACTTTGGCAGATATAGCGGATCAGAGGGATCATATACACGATCGACACTGTCCTGGACGATATTTCTTGTGGATCCTCCTTACGAAGGTGTTGAGATTGAGGTATTATGGAGAAAAAAAAATTAGTATGAGTATTAAAAGTGAAATTGCAATTGTCTTATTCCTGGTATCAAGCCTGATGTCCTGCATACAAAAAGAATATGATATTGAATATCAGGATGATTACCCTAATAAGTTTGCAGGGAATTGGATTGTTTTTGAATTTCCAGGCGGTGAAATTGGAACTACCCTGTATGAACCCTATGACCTGGTAACATCTCTTGATCCCAACAACAAGGGATATATGATTATTGACAAACTATACGATTCAGATACGAGAGTGAGAGCGGAGTATTCTGACAGTGCTTTTTATGTTTATATGGGAGAACAGCTTGAACAAATCAGCACGAATACATATGATATAGAATATATTAGTGTGGATGGATACATTACTGCTAATCCTGTATTGATTAATATGGCTTATAATTTCGCTGCTTTATCTTTTGAAAGTATTTCATTCGAAATTTCTGATATAGAGGATATTATATATATGCATGCAGGTTTTTATGATGCCTACAAGACTGTGGTTGATACGGTTCTGATAATAGGATACAGAAAGACCGGGTTTGAAGAGACAACTTATTAAAGTTTAGCAAACGTAATATGAAAAATATCGAAAAGAAATATTATGGGCATATCATAATTGCTTTATTCGTTTTGGTTTTCAGCATTATACTTATTCCCGGAAAGGATCTGAAAACAAATTCGAATCCCGGGTCGATGATCCCCGGTTATGATAAACCTGAAGGATATTATGAATTTTTCCGGAGGATAACCACACCGATTGGCGCTGATGAAAGCGATTATAAAACGAACTACCGGTATGAGGAATTGCAAAAGGCTTTGGAAGCTCATCCCTTTGAAAAATCAGGGAAAAGTATTTTCAACTGGACACATAGAGGACCGGGAAATGTTGGGGGAAGAACCAGGAAAGTTATCATTGACCCTGAAGACCCGACGAATATGACCTGGTTTGCGGCTTCAGCCAGTGGTGGCGTGTGGAAGACGACAGATGGAGGAGAATCCTGGCAGCATCTTACGGATGAATTGTCGAATCTTGCAACCAATGCAATTGCTATGGCATCCTCAAATCATGACGTATTGTATATCGGAACAGGAGAAGGATATGGTGGATTTGGCATGGTCAATGGAAGTGGGATGTACAGAAGTAATGACAAGGGAACAAGCTGGATCCCAATTGATACCACTATAGAGGATGAGAATTTTAAGTGGGTCAATCAAATCATTGTGAATGAAAATGATGAGGATATAGTACTGGCTGCTACCAACTCCGGTATTTTCAGATCCATGAACGGCGGACTGACCTGGGATACAACTTACTTTACAGGACATGCAGTTCAGGATATAGCTGTAAATCCTTTGGATTGTAATACATTGTATGCAGGTGTGAACAAATGGGGCATTATTAAATCATACAACCAGGGGATCAAATGGTTCGATGCCATTGAAGGTATAGCCACAGGATCAAGATTTTCCGTAACCGTAAGTCCTGTCGATACAAATTTCATTTATACGAGCGTGGAAGCTCCTGATCTGGAAACGCATGTATATGCCTCTGACGATGGAGCCCAGAGCTGGAAAAAGCTTAACGATTACAACCAGACTTTCATTCATTTCCTCGGTGTTCAGGGATGGTTTAATAATATTATCAAAGCCCATCCCTTTTCTAAGAACAAAGTTTTTATCGGAGGAGTGGATCTGGGTTGTATTGAATTCAAAAATACGACCAATGTAAGTGAACCACAGGTTTTAAGAACAGATACATTTGGAACGGCATCATTTATGGGTTTTGTTAATTTTGGCGGGATTTCGCTTGGAGGAGGTATGTCCACAGGTCTTGATGAAGAAGCTGATATTGAAGAAGAAGATTTCACCAGCATCGAAATACGATTTGGTCCGGGAAAATCTCAAAAAGCACATCGATTTATCGTGCCGGAAGGTGAAGGGCCGGGAGTGCCACCTGAAGATTATACATACATGGATTACATAGAAGTTGATTTTGAAGCATGGGATACGGATAACAACAGGCAGCTCATGGTATCCTTCAGAGATCAGGAGAGAGACGGAGAATTTAACCTGATAAAAAGGGAATACGGTGATGATATTAGTGGCAGAGAATACCTGTTTGTTCATGCAATGGAATACAAGAATGATCCTGATCCTGAAATTTCAATGGATGGAGGACATTATCATAAAATGATGTATTTTTTCTGGCCGACTCTTGGTGAGGATCTCGAAACTATGCCGGAGGTTATTCCTGAATCAAGAATACGTGTGAAATACGGATCTTTGTTATTGCAGGATGCAAATACTACGATCCTTGCGGATGCCAGCAGGAATACCCAATTGCATGTAGATCATCATGATTTACACTTTATTATTACAGATGAAGAGAATGAAAAATTTTCAATTCTCGATGCAAATGACGGGGGATTTGGTTTTTCAACCGATCAGGGAAATACCTGGAAACAGATCAATAAGGGGTATTTGACTACCCAGTTCTATGGCGTTGCGAAAAAACCCGGAAGTCATGAATATATTGGAGGAATGCAGGATAATGGCACATGGCAGTCGCCCATAGGTGAGATTGCAACAGCCGGTTCTGAATACGAAAGCAGGGTAGAAGGTGATGGTTTTGAATGTCTGTGGCATCCTGTATATCCGCATCGCATCCTGGCTTCTTCCTATTACAATTTGTTTAAAGTGTCAAATGACGGAGGGGAAACCTGGAGTTCTGCTACCAATGGAATTATAGGGGATGGGCCTTTTCTCTCCAGACTCTCACATTCGCCAAATAATCCGGACCTGGTATTCGCCGTTGGTAACTGGGGTGTATACAGACATACTAACTTTTGTATTGGAAGATACGATTGGGAATTGATCGAAATTGATGATGGATGGTCTATTGAAGATCAGGTTACAAGTTCTCATAGTGTGGAAGTATCATTGGCAGATGAAAAAATAGTATGGGCAGGGGCAGGAATGTATGAAAATCCTGATCTGTCTGTGTTTTTATCAAAGAATTACGGTAAGACATTTGAACCGGTGAATCTATATGATGAATGGGAAATGGGCTATCTTACTTCTATTGCAACCCATCCGACAGATCCTGCAACAGCCTACCTTTTGTTTTCAATGAATAAGAGACCAAAAATTCTCAGGACTGAAGATTTTGGTGAAACATGGGAAGATATTACTTGGTTTGAAAAAACTGACAGTACAAGTCATAATGGTTTTCAGGATATCATGGTATATTCATTGTTGGTTTTTCCGTACAATACTGATATAATTTGGGCAGGAACGGAAATTGGCATTTTTGAAAGTACTGATAACGGAGTATCCTGGCATTTGGCAAACAGCGGTTTGCCAAATGTTTCGGTATGGCAAATGTTTATTCAGGACAATACTTTGGTGGTGGCTACGCACGGAAGGGGAATCTGGACAGCTCCTCAATATCCGGGAGCAATTGAAGAAAATGAAATGCAGGAAATACTATGCATTCAGACATATCCAAATCCTTCTTATGGCATCGTTCATCTTGAATTCGAATCAGATGATTTTGGCAATGTAAATGTTGTGGTTTATAACCTGAAAGGTGAAAAAGTGTATCAAAATAGTTTTATTAAGAACAGCAACATGTTTCATGAGCTATTAAATCTGGAAACTCTTTTTGCCGGCTCGTATATTCTCTTTGCTGAGCTTGATGGGAATGTATTTGTCTCAAAACTAATCTTAAACTGAGTATTATAACAGGATTATTCACCTGTAAAATCAGGTTCCGCAGTATTTATTATATTTGCAAACTACTTAATCTGCATCATTTATAAACAATATATTTTTTCCATGTTTATAAATAATACGGATTAAAAAAGTGAAATTTCATTTTACAAATTACATTGTCAAGATCTCTATAGGATGGAAAATTACAAGATCAATCATTTGCGTGAGCTGGAGGCGGAATCAATTTATGTGATCAGAGAGGTTGCAGCACAATTTGAACGACCGACTCTTCTTTTTTCAGGTGGTAAAGATTCCATTGTTATGTATTATCTTGCGCGAAAAGCTTTCTGGCCTGCAAAAGTGCCATTCCCGCTCTTGCATATCGATACAGGACATAATTTTTCGGAAACACTCGAGTTCAGAGACAAGCTGGCAAAAGATACCGGGGTACAATGTATTGTCAGGTTCGTTCAGGATTCTATTGATCAGGGGAAAGTCCAGGAAGAAACCGGAGTCTATGCCAGCCGCAATGTCTTACAGACTGTTACCCTTCTTGATGCAATCGAAGAATTGAAATTTGATGCAGCTTTGGGTGGAGGAAGAAGAGATGAAGAGAAAGCACGGGCTAAAGAACGTTTTTTTTCTCATCGTGATGAATTTGGACAATGGGATCCGAAAAATCAGCGTCCGGAATTATGGAATCTTTTTAACAGTAAAAAGAAAATCGGAGAACATTTCAGGGTATTTCCATTGAGCAATTGGACCGAGATGGATATATGGCAATACATATACATGGAAGATATTGAAATACCTGATTTGTATTTTACTCATAAAAGAAGAGTTTTTAATCGGGATGGAGTGTGGCTTGCAGAAGCGCCATTTATGAAATTAAAAGACAATGAAAAAATACAGGAACTGGATGTTCGTTGCAGAACCATTGGAGATATTACCTGTACAGGACTTACGCTCTCAAAAGCAAATTCACTTGAAGATATAATAAGAGAAGTTGCAGCGACAAGAACTACTGAAAGAGGAGGAAGGGCAGATGATAAAAGATCTGAGGCTGCCATGGAAGATCGTAAGAAAGAAGGGTATTTTTAATTAAAAATTAAGAATTAAGAATTAAAAATTAAGAATGAATAATTGGGTTGGCTGGAGTTTAGAAGCCTGCAATGTAGAAATGAGAAGGCAAAAGGTAAAAGGCAAAAGGCAGAAAAAACAAACAATTACCAAGACCAGCGACTAATAACTAACAACTTGAGACTAACATCTAACTCTAAACTTAAAATTAATGTCAGATTTTCAGGACAAGCAAGACGGATATTTGAATATGCAGCTCCTTCGTTTTACTACGGCAGGAAGTGTTGATGATGGAAAAAGCACCTTAATAGGACGTTTGCTCTATGATAGCAAAGCAATTTTTGAAGACCAGATGGAAGCCATTGAAAGGGCGAGTATTAATAAAGGTGACGAACATGTGAATCTGGCATTGCTTACAGATGGATTAAGAGCAGAAAGAGAACAAGGTATTACGATAGATGTTGCATATCGTTATTTTGCTACTCCAAAACGAAAATTTATCATAGCCGATACACCTGGTCATGTTCAGTATACACGTAACATGGTCACCGGGGCATCCACTGCCAACGCAGCTATCATTCTTGTCGACGCCAGAAATGGCGTGGTTGAACAGACTTTACGACATTCATTCATTGCATCCTTGTTGCAAATCCCCCATATCATTATTTGTATTAATAAAATGGATCTTGTGGGTTATAAAGAAGAGATTTTTGAAGAAATCAGGAAAAACTATGAGAGTGTTTCCGATAAATTTGATGTGCAGGATATTCGTTTTGTACCTATAAGCGCATTAAATGGAGATAATGTGGTTGACAGATCAGAAAATATGGATTGGTACGATGGACCTACGCTCATGTATCTTCTTGAAAATATACATATCGCAAATGACAGAAATTTTAAAGATCCGCGTTATCCTGTTCAATATGTTATTAGACCTCAATCAGAAAAACACCACGATTTCAGGGGATATGGCGGACGAATAGCAGGTGGAGTATTTAAACCTGATGATAAAGTTACGATACTGCCATCCGGATTTACCGCTCAAATCCATTCTATTGAAACAATGAACAGAAAATTGGATAAGGCATTTCCTCCTCAATCTGTTGTTATTACCTTGAAAGATGACCTTGATATCAGCAGGGGAGATATGATCGTAACTGCAGAAAATCAACCAAGAGTCAGCCAGGATCTTACGTTTATGTTTTGCTGGCTGAATGAGAAGGCTCTTGAACCTGGTAAGAAATATGTTCTCAGACATACAACAAATGAAGCAAAGTGCATTGTAAAATCAGTCGATTTTAAAGTGAACATAAATACTTTGGAAAAGAATTTTGAAGATAAAAATGTTGGATTGAATGAAATTGGGCAAATGACTGTGCGGACAACAAAACCAATTGTTTATGATACCTACAAGATAAACAGGGTTACCGGTAGTATAATCCTTGTGGATGAAAGTACGAATGAAACTATTTGTGCCGGAATGATTTCCTGAATGATTTAGTGTCAATTATCATATCAGGGAACAGGAAGCCGTTTGATGGAATATAATTCATGAGTGTGTTTATGAAGTTCACTATTATAAATGCCCTTCTCATCAATGGAATCAATTCTAACCGAAATTGAAGCATGGATAATTTTGTTTTCTCCGGCATATATTCCAACATGTGAAATTTTATTTTCCTGATTTCTGAAAAAGAGAAGATCACCGGGCAAAACAGAATTCAGATCTTTTACATCTTCTCCTTTTTCGGCCTGATCTTTTGCATCTCTTGGAAGCAATAGTTCATGGATTTTAAATACTGTTTGCACAAAGCCTGAGCAATCAAAACCAAAGATTGTACGTCCGCCCCATAAATACGGAGCGTTTAAAAATTGTTTTGATGTTGTCAGAAGATTTCTCCTGCTTGTTTCACTTTCCGGAGGAAGATGATCCTTCAGATAGAAGGTGTTGTTGGCGAGGGTAAACTTATCGCCGGATTTTACGGAAGGTATTTCAGATCCTGCGGGGATAATGATATTCTGATTCTCTTTTTGTATATTGAAATATGGTTTTGAAATTATCTGCATTGCATGATCTGTTGATCTACCTGTGTAAAAAACCAGTGATCTCTCTTCTACCCAGCCACAAAAATGATCAAAATCAGTTGTTATGTTAAGCCAATCGCCATTTTGCTCAATGACTTTTACTGTTTCACCAAACAAGAGTTGACTGGCTTGTTCAGCCTTATGATTGGGTTCAGACCGGATTGGGATAAGCGGATGAAGACAAATTGCCTGGTTCATTGAATAAAAGAATAACTTGCATTCAATATTAAAGAAATTAAACATAATTTTTATATATATGTTGATGATATATTGGAGAATATGGCTTTTCATGATAACATCATAAAAAAGCTTGCTAAAATTTGGTATTTTTAGCCCAATAAATAGCTGTATATGCCTTCGATATATAATAAGATAGTAAGCAATTATAAATACTTTGGGACGATACTAGTATTTATCCTGGCATTTTTGCTAATAGCCTATATGATGCCAAGGGAAAGAAAATTTACTTATATTTTTCAAAAAGGAAGTCCCTGGAAAGGAGAAAATCTGACTTCTCCTTTCAAGTTTTCGATTTATAAAACACCTGAGGAGTACCAGGCAGAAGCCGACTCTATTCTCCATGATTTAAAACTCTATTTTACCTTTGACCCCTATGAGTTTGCAGAACAGTTAAACAAATTTAAAGAAGGTTTTCGCAAGGAATGGATTGATTTCACTTTACAGGAATTTAATATATCATCTGAAGAAGTTTATTTGGAAAGTGGAAGATATGCTTCCCTTCGAACATTGCAGGATTATTATGATGACCTTATATACAAGTTACTGGAAAAAATCTATCTGAAAGGCATCATTGAGATTCCGGAAAGGGATATAGCATTTGATGGATCGACCTATATCGTTTTAATGCGAGGAAATATTGCTGAAGAAAAAAATGCTTCTGAATTGTTTACACCAAAATTGGCTTATGAGTTCATGAAATCAAAAATAAAGGAAGAAGTTGCATCCGATTCAAAAAGAAATATCTCACATTATAAAGATTTTTTTGATCTGTTTGAGTTAGATAAGTACATTACTCCGAATATATTTTACGATAGTGGTGCTTCAGAAAGAGAAAAAACTGAAAGGTTGGCAGAAGTATCAATGAAAAAAGGCATGATACAACAAGGAGAGCTTATTATTTCTGAAGGAGAAATTGTTACACAGGAAAAGTTCCAGATTTTGCAGTCGCTTAAGATAGCGTATGATGAGAAACAGGGAAATGTAAATAAATTTCTGGTTCTTTCAGGCAAACTGATTTTTGTACTTTTGTCTCTGGTACTTATTTATGTTTTTCTCTACAATTTCAGACGTGAACTTTTAAGAGATCTTGTAAAAACCTCTTTTATATTGTTTATGGTGGTTCTGATGATTTTTGTCGCCAGTACTACGGCAAAAATCGAGAAAGTAAGTTTTTACATCATTCCTTTTACAATATTGCCCATCATTCTGCGTACTTTTTTTGATGAGAGAGTTGCAGTTTTTGTCCATGTTCTCACAACACTTATCATTGCATTTATAGCCCCAAATAGTTATGAATTTATAGTGTTGAATATTCTGGCAGGGATTGTCGCCATTTTCAGCTTAACGAATCTTTACCGGCGTTCCAGATTTTTTGTTTCTGCATTACTTGTTGTTATTACCTATTGTTTGGCTTATTATGGGATGTCGGTAGTTCGTGAAGGTAGTTTTACGAATATTAAGCTTGAATATTTTGCCAACTTTGGACTTAACGGAGTATTAATCCTTATTTCATTTCTGCTGATTTATGTATTTGAAAAAACGTTTGGCTTTTTATCTGATACAACGCTAATAGAACTGGCAGATACAAATCAACCTCTGTTACGTAAAATCGCAGAAATAGCCCCGGGAACTTTCCAACACTCATTGCAGGTTGCTAATCTTTCGGAAGAAGCGATTCATCGCATTGGAGGTAATCCTCTGTTGGTTCGCACAGGCGCGTTGTATCATGATATAGGCAAAATTCATGATCCGATATATTATATTGAAAATCAAACCACCGGCATCAATCCGCACGATAATCTTGAATTTGAGGAAAGTGCCAGGATAATTATCAGTCATGTTGAAAAAGGAGTCGAAATGGCAAGAAAGAATAATCTTCCGGATGCAATAGTTGATTTTATTCGGACTCATCATGGTACTTCAACGGTTCAATATTTCTATAAATCCTATATTAAAAAATATCCTGAACAGGAAGTAGATGTTAAGAAATTCAGTTATCCCGGACCAAAACCTTCTTCAAAAGAAATGGCTGTCCTTATGATGGCTGATGCAGTTGAAGCTGCTTCAAGAAGTTTGCTTGAGTATAGTCATGAAAACATCAATGATCTTGTCGAAAATATCATTTCGAGGCAATTGAAACAGGGGCAGTTTGAAGAAGCTCCAATTACCTATGTTGATATTAAAACCGTCAAGGAAGTTTTTAAAACAAGGTTGATAAATATCTATCATGCAAGGATATCTTATCCAAAATAAATCAGAATCTTAGATCGACTATTTCAATGTTTTTATGATTTTCCGGCTGAAAGGTAAAAATACTGTTTTCAAGATCTGCATTGTATTTTGCATTGAATAAGGATGCGCTGTAATCAATTCCATCTTTACCAATTGCTTTAATAATAAATAATTCATCAGTGTCTTTGTTAATTAAAACTTTAAAACGCGAATAAGGTTGGTCAAGGTTTTTCGGAAACAGGTCTATTTCATACATCCAACCTTCATCGAGTTTCACTTCTCCGATGAACCGGTATTTAAAATCACGATTGTAGAAATCAAAGATTTTTGAAGGATCTTCAACAAAATCATTGTCACTGATATCAGGTATTGAGATAACCACCTCGTTTATATCTTCCTGAAATGTATACAATGTTACCCCGTCAAAATAGACTTTTGATCCAGGAGATTCCATATAGTATTTATCGCCTTTTATTTTTATTGAGCCGTTGGTTCTGGAAACTTTGTTTTCCCGCCTGTTTTCAATGGTCAATTCAAAGTCAGCCTGAATGGTAGCATATGATTTTGTCTTCTGAGCCACTCTGTCAAGGATCTTTTTGGCTTCCGGATCTTGCTGGGCCATTAAGGTACAAGCAGTAAATACCAGGATATGAATAATTGTAATTTTTTGCATTTGGTATTTAGTTAATTACGTTTCTAAAATCTATCAAACAATTTAACTCATCATTTTCATTTCGGAATGCGGATTTTGGATTAGCTTCGCTGAGCTCTCCCGATAAAATCGAGATCGGTTGCGGATTATGTGCTTCGAAAGTTCTCAACTCACCAACTCATCAACTAATCAACTCCTCCGACTTCTGACTCCCGACTTCCGACTTCAAGCTCAAAACTCTAAACTTCTCACCCTTTTACCTTCTTACCTTCCGACTTCCGATTTTCCCATTATTCAAGCGAATTCAAATATTGTTCCAAAGAATATTCATCAGGAAAAAGAACCTGTCTTGCTTTACTTCCCTCAAATTGTCCGACAATTCCGGCAGCTTCAAGCTGATCGATAATGCGTCCTGCACGGTTGTAGCCTATCGAGAACTTTCTTTGTATCAAAGAGGTTGAGCCTTGCTGATGGGCTACGACTAATCTTGCAGCATCACTGAACAAGCTGTCTCGTTTTGAAAGATCCACATCCAGTAATCCATCACCTGCATTTTCATCAACATATTCAGGCAAAAAGAATGGAGTGGGGTAGGAAGGTTGTTTTCCTATATAACTAGTAATTTGCTCCAGCTCCGGAATATCAATAAATCCGCATTGTAATCTGATCAGATCGCTTCCCGGAGCAAACAGCAAATCACCTCTGCCTACAAGTTGATTTGCTCCGGGAGTATCAAGTATTGTACGTGAATCGATCATAGAAGTAACCCGAAATGCAATTCGGGCAGGGAAATTTGCTTTTATCACACCGGTAATGATATTTGTTGTGGGCCGTTGGGTAGCAATTACAAGATGAATTCCAATTGCTCTTGCCACTTGAGCAAGGCGCGCTAGCGGTGTCTCAACTTCACGACCTGCTGTCATAATTAAGTCAGCAAATTCGTCAATAACAACTACAATATAGGGCATATACCTGTGTCCGTTTTCCGGGTTGAGCCTTCTTTTGATAAACTTCCGGTTATATTCTTTGATATTCCGAACCTGTGCTTTCTTCAGCAAATTGTACCGGTCATCCATTTCGATTGTTAATGAATTAAGAGTATTTATAACTCTTTGTGTATCAGTAATAATAGTTTCTTCCGAATCGGGAATTTTTGCCAGATAATGTTTTTCAATTTGTGAATAGAGAGTAAGTTCCACTTTTTTCGGATCTACAAGGACAAATTTCAATTGAGCAGGATGCTTTTTGTAAAGCAGTGAAGTTATGATTACATTCAGGCCAACAGATTTTCCCTGTCCGGTTGCTCCTGCAACAAGCAAGTGAGGCATTTTTGCCAGATCAAAAACATACGTTTCGTTCGAGATAGTTTTGCCAAGAGCTATAGCCAGATCATAATCCGAATCCTGGAATTTTCTGGAAGAGATCAGTGAGCGCATAGAGACAATTTCGGGTGTCTGATTTGGAACTTCAATGCCAATTGTTCCTTTACCTGGTATGGGCGCTATTATTCGTATTCCCAAGGCAGAAAGGTTCAGAGCTATATCATCTTCAAGATTCTTAATTTTTGAAATTCTTACACCGGGAGCCGGCACTATTTCGTATAGCGTAACAGTAGGACCGATGGTAGCTTTGATTTTATCAATCTGGATCTTATAATGCCCGAGCGTTTCAACAATTTTGTTTTTGTTGCTGATCAACTCCTCATTTGTTACAGTTGAGTTGCCGGTTTCATGTTTTTCCAAGAGGTCCAGTGTCGGCAGTTGGAAATTCGATAATTCCAGGGTGGGATCATAATCATCCAGGGGTAGATTTGAATTGAATTCTCCCTCTTCTTCAATTTCTTTTGATTCAACTGTAAGCTGCACATCGTCTTTTTCGTTACTATCAGATGACTCACTTACAAAACCTGATTTTGCAGTGAATTCTTCAGTTTCTGAGCTTCGTTCATTTTGAGGGAATTCGGTTTCAAAGATCAGGTCACTATCTTCTTCATTGCTTTGATCAACTTTGTTTTTAAAATGTATTCCGGAATCATATAAATCCCTGTCTGTTTTCGTTTTGAAGAAAAACAAATGCCTGCCAAGGATCTTTTTAACATGAACAAGTGATTTTTCAAATGCAAACAATATAACACCAATACTTGCTATAAGAAGAAGCAAAAATACGCCGATCCTGCCTAAAAGACTTGTCAGAAATAGACTCATATAATGTCCGTGTCTTCCTCCGGGTCCCGATCCTAAAATAACACTTGATTCAAAAAAATAACCAAGCCATACGGAAAGAACAATAACACAAAAAAGGGTAGCTAAAAGTGTTTTTCCAAAATGAAGCAATTTAATATTAATAAATCTCAGACCATAAAGAATTAATAGAAAAGGAAAAGCAAAAGAGGCAACGCCAAACCACCTGTTTATTGTAAGATTGGCCAGGAAAGCTCCCGTTTTGCCTGCCCAGTTTTCAACAATCATCTCAGCACTGGCCCATTCAATATTCCCTTGAATACTCTGGTCGGTTTTCCAGGTAAACAAATAGGAAAGTTGGGAGATAAAGAGCAAAAACCCAAAAGCAATAAAAAGGAAAGCCATTAAGATCCTAAAGCGTTCATCCCGTATGAATCCTAAAATGCCTCTTTTCTTTTTTGATTTTCTTGCAGCAGATTTATTTTTCCCTTCTTTTCCTGCCATGGTCTCTTTTAAATTTTGATAGTCAAAGTTAATAAGCGTACTTTCTTAACATAAAATTATTTGAATTATTATTTAACAATTGAAGTTAATCGGATGTGAGATTCTGAGATGGTGAGACTTTAGACTTGAGACCAGAGATTTGCAACTATTCTTTGGTTGCTTGTTGCCGCGAGTGGTGTTTAACTGTTGAATCGTGTAACTGTGTAATTGACTTCCCTGCCAGCCGGTTTACCTGCCGAAGGTATGGCAGGCTGGGTCGAGCTCTCCCGATTTTTATCGGGATCGGTTGTGTAACTGTTTAATCGTTAAACTGATGAGTTGATCGAATGGAACTTGAAACTTGAGACTATTTTGGTTGCTGGCTTTGCCCACTGAAGTTTTAACGTAGGCGGAATGCTGGGTCAAACGATTAATCGGGGAATCGGTGAATCGATGAAATGAAGACTAATGATTTAACTTATTCAATATGGTTCAGTTAATCGATTGCCCGGTTAATCAGTTAATCAATTACACGATTATACAATTCAACGATTACACTAATTTTAAATCTTGAGATGCAAAGCTGGAAACCAGTGACCAGAAACCAAAGAATTAGAGACTTCGGATTCATTCCGAAATCAACAATCCGCAATGTGAATCACTGATTCTGTGTCATTAACCTGTTAAGGATAGCCACCATTTCAGGCCTGTTTACAATTGTTGCCTGTTCCGGAATTTTCATTTTTTCCCTGGGAAGATATTCAGGATCGAATTTTGTGGCTGTAAATTGCATGAGGTATGGTCCCATAACCAATCGAAATTCTGTTAAAACGCCATCAATGCCATGATACGGATTTGCTATGTTGGGCTTGTTCAGATTGATATCATTTGTATAGTATATATCAAATGATTCATCACTGTCTTTAAAACTTACGGTTACCTTCTTCGACTTTAATCCTGCTATAATAACAGTTGCTGTATCTTCTTCAAGTTTCATTCCATCCATACAATCAAAGCAGCACATCATCTCGTTTCTTCCTCCAAAAAATGCATAATTTTTATCAAGAACTTTAAGGTGTGTATTTACTTTGTGATTTTTAAAAGAGGTCATATTGCCGAGTTTGAAAAAACCCATGAAGCCATCTATATTGTTGATGCTAAACTCCTGGTTGAATTCAAGGACCATTTTTTTTGGCAGGAAGGATGGATCATAGTTATCTTCTTCTGCATTGAGGTATTTGATCCTATATTCCAATCTTCCCTGGTCGTATATTCCCTGATTTCCTTTTTCGCCGCACGAAACCAACAGAATAATCATTGAAAAAAGCAAAAATGCACGAATCATTTCGAATAAATTTGGTTAAATATACGAAGCATTGTCTGCTAAGTTGATGGATTATTTTAATATTTGACTTACTGCTTTATATTCGAGACTAAGTAACAATAATCCCTGTTCAATGAAATTACAGGTTTTTGTATTTATTTACATCGAAATGGTATATATATACAAAATTATGATTTTCATCATTCCCTATGTCACAGACAATGTTTAAATTCGATTCCGATTAAATTATTTTTCTATTTAAAACTGAAAATATGAAGGTAGATCTGAAGAATAAACACTTTTTAAAATTGCTTGATTTTAGTAAAGAAGAGATCATGTATCTTCTTGAATTGTCATCCTCATTAAAAACTGCAAAAAAGGAAAGGAAGGAGCAACAGTATTTGAAAAGTAAGAATATTGCTTTGATCTTTGAGAAAACTTCCACAAGGACACGCTGCGCATTTGAAGTGGCTGCCTTTGATCAGGGTGCTCATGTTACCTATTTGGGTCCTTCCGGAACACAAATTGGGCATAAAGAATCGATGAAGGATACTGCGAGGGTGTTAGGCAGAATGTATGACGGGATTGAATACAGAGGATACGGGCAAGATCTTGTGGAGATACTTGCAAAATATGCGGGAGTTCCGGTTTGGAACGGTTTGACAGACGAATTTCATCCAACTCAGATACTGGCTGATTTTTTAACCATGCAGGAACATTCTGACAAAGTTCTGGAGGAGGTTAAATTTTGCTATCTTGGCGATGCGCGTAATAATATGGGCAATTCATTAATGGTAGGAGCGGCAAAATTGGGCATGGATTTCAGAGCTGCTGCACCTAAAAAGTGTCAACCTAACGAAAAACTGATTCATCAGTGCCTTCAGATTGCAGAAAATTCAGGAGCAAAAATCAATTTAACAGATGATGTTAAAAAAGCGGTTGAAGGAGTGGACTTTCTGTATACAGATGTATGGGTATCAATGGGTGAACCTGATGCGATATGGGATGAGAGAATTGGATTATTGACTCCCTACCAGGTGAATAAAGAAGTGCTTGAACTTACCGGAAATCCTGATGTAAAATTTTTGCATTGTCTGCCTGCTTTTCATAACCTCGAAACTAAAGTGGGAGAGGAGATCCATAACAAATTTGGAATGGAAGCTCTGGAAGTTACTGAAGATGTTTTTGAATCTTCTGCTTCGATTGTATTTGACGAAGCAGAAAACAGAATACATACCATAAAAGCTATCATGGTTGCCACACTCGGGTAATTGAATCCTGCGAGACCTAACCCCGTAGCTTGTTGCTTGCGCCATAGCTATAGCGACGGAGCACTACGGGATTAGCGAGCACAAAAATAATTATAAGAGGATAGAAGCTTCCTCGCCGCTTGCGGTGAGGAGCTTCAAATTCAAATATTTGGCGGTCAATTTCTTCGGGCAAAATTATTATTTGAGAAATTAATTTATTAACTTGTATATGTCATTAATTTCAAAATTACCGCCATGACTATTTACATTGGCAACATCAATTATTCTCTCGGTGAAGATGAAATTCGAAAAATCTTCGAGGTAATCGGGAAGGTAGACGTCATTAAACTCATTCGCGACAAAAGAACAGGCAAATCTAAAGGATTTGGTTTTTTAGATATGCCGAATAAAAAAGAGGCTATGGAGGCTATTAAAACTCTTGATGGTAAAACTGTTGCCGGCCGAAATTTGAGAGTTTTAAGGGCACATACCAACAAAGTACGCGTCGCAGCTGCTGTTCAGGCATAGCCTGTGCAAAGCTTTGCATATTGTTATTCATTTACTCGCACCGGTTCATACAATTGAAAGTTTTGAGTAGCAATAACAGCAGGCATTTCATTAAAATCTTCTTTTAGGTAAAAGGCTGTTCCACAACCAAGTTGCACAGCCTTTTTTGATAGTACATTATCACGGTGTTGCGGGGAATTCATCCATCGGTCTAACATAGTTTCACCAAGGCTAAGGTAAGTGTGGGGTGGTATAGGATCTCCGTTTTGTTTATAGCTAAATACCCCCTTTGCTATTGGATAGACTTCGTCCCCGGCTTTATATTGTAAAACAAAAGATTCAACAATGTTTTCTGCCAGAAAGGGGTTGACAATTCCAACATGACGGGCCCTGTCGTTTGGATCACGAAGCTTTTTGTTTTTTGGATGATAGTGTGAAAAAAATTCATCCTTTACCATATTTTCGGAATGAAGAGCAGCTGATTCTTCGAGTTTTTGGTTATATTTTAATACATTGAGCTTATGATGAATCCTCTGTTCATTCGTCAGGTAAAATATCACTGCATTCAATTTTTCCAGGTTAAAGTTATCGGGCACAATGGTTTCTTTAAATTCTTTTGCCTTTCTGAAGTTATCCAAAGTATAGGAATAATAATTTGATTGAGAATATGCAGACCCACTGACGATCGGAAGAAGAAGGAAAAAGTATGTGGAATAGCGGAACATCTTATTGTTTAAAGTACTGTATTATTTCCCGAACATAATAAATTGTAATAACTGAAGAACAAACAAGTTTCATGAATGTTCCGGTAAGAAAACCAACAAATGAGCCAAAGGCAGCACGCATAGCATCATTTGAATTTTTACCGGCTATTTTTTCACCTATTAGTGCCCCTACAAAAGGACCTCCCAAGATGGTTATGATTCCGAACGGTCCGATGGCAGGCAGGAAAAATAACCCGGCAATAAGCCCCAGTATACTACCCCAGGTTCCATACCGGGAACCCCCAAATTTTTTTGTACCCCAGGCAGGTACTATATAATCAAGTACCTGTACGATCAGAGCGAATAAACCTAAAAACAATAGCTCTCCTGAAGTGAATTCAGCAAACTTGGTAAAATGAATGAGCAACGCGCCCACAAAACTTAATGGAGGACCGGGAAGGATGGGCAGGAGGCAACCAATAATACCTAAAAGAATAACAATAATCGAAAAAATAAGCAATAAATAATCCATGGCTATTAATAAAAATTTAGCTGAAAAATAGTGAATCCTGCGAGCGTATTGGCTTCCCTGCCAGCCGGTTTACCAGCCTGTGGATGGCAGGCTGGGCCGAGCTCATAAACTCGGTTCCCCATAGCTTGTCGCTTGCGCCATAGCTATAGCGACGGAGCACTGTGGGGTTAGCGAGCACAAAAATAATAAATAAAAAAAGGATCGAAAATTACTCGCCATATTCGTGAGAATAGTTCCTCGTCGCTTGCGGCGAGGAGCTTCAATTTTAGCTGGACTTAATATACAAGTTTTACTTTTTTATAATGCTTGGTTAATGAGAAAGGTTGCTGCAAATGCTACAATTGCGTATAGTTCAGGAAATACAGCCAGGATGAGGGTATTACCAAATACATCATTACCGGCACCAATACTGGCTATTCCATTGGCACAAACTTGTCCCTGGCGTATTGCTGAAATTAGCGCAACAAATCCAAGAGCCAAACCTGCACCAAAAACAGCACTTGCTTTTAACCAGTCAATATCCGGTACCAGTTGGCCTTTCATCAGAAAGTATCCCATAAATCCGTACAATCCTTGTGTACCGGGAAGTGCACTAAGCACAAGATAGCTGCCAAAAGCTTCGCTGTTTTTTTTCAGGGCTCCGACAGTTGCGTTACCTCCTATTGATGTGCCGATGGCACTTCCGATCCCGGCCAATCCGATCATCAAACCGACACCAATATAAGCTAAAATAATAGGTTCCATAATGAATAGTGTTTATGTATTAAATGTTAAAATTACTTTTTACTAAAAGGATTATATTTTTTACCACTGCCAATGTATCCGGCGTTTTTATAAAATTCTACAAAGGTTAAACGCAATGGGTGAACAAATGAACCCAAACCTGACATGAATATATTGATTCCATGTCCTATCAGCAATATAAGTACAAAAACCAATTGACCAATAACCGGTATATCAGGACTCATATTCATAGCCAGCTCATTGAACACAAAACCAAGAATTGCACTCGAAATACCCAGTGCAAACAAACGAATGTAGGATAACAAATCGCCCAGAATTCCTGTAACCATATTGTATGTATCCCATAATCCGGCACCAAAATTTATAAGGATGTTTCTTTTTGGATTGTTGAAGAAATAAATACCGAGACTGCTTATCCCCAATACCAGGAAGAATAGTATTTTGGCTGCGTTATCTGTTAAATGAGCAGTGGAGTTCAACAGGTAAACGGTTCCGCCACCCAGAATTAACAGAAGCCAGCCGAGCGTTGCGAAAGCATACCGGTAACCATACATTCTCGCCTGATTAGCAGCTTTGATAAACATTCCGAAAATGATCTGAACACCACCAAGAATAAGTGCCAGCTTGAACATTTTATCAGGATCAAGAAGCAAATGCCTGAAAGAACTTAAAAACGGAAAATCAGCCTTGGTGTTTTTAATGATCAGATTCTGATAATTTACATAGGCTTCATTTCCCAACAGATCTTTAAGTTTACTCTGAAAGGCTAATTTTGATTCAATATGTACATCGAGCAAACCATTCAGTTTCTCAATGATTTCAGCCGGTAAATTGTGTTGCTGAAAGATAGCAATAGACTGGTCTGTAATAAGATATCCCGTATCTATAAGGTTCATGCCAAAAATTGTACCCGTGATGGTGCCAAAAAAAACCGTTGCAAGCCCGAGAAACTGAATTAAAGTTAATATGGGTTTGAGTTTCTTATCTACTTTAAATTTAAAATAAGTAGCTCCGAGAATAAACAGCAAACCATAACCGGCATCGCCCAGACAAAAACCAAAGAACAACATAAAGAAAGGGGCAAAAAAAGGTGTAAGGTCAATTTCTCTGTAATCAGGCAATGAATACAATTCTCCGATGGCTTCAAATAATTTCGGGAATTTTTTGTTTTTAAGCAAAACAGGGATGTTGTCTTTTGGCGTTGGCTTTTCTGCCTGGTAATACACATCAGATTCATTAAGGAACTTATTGATTTCAGCTTTTTTTTCAATCGGAACCCATCCTTCGAGCAACATCAATTTTTCATCTGCCTGTTTTTCAGTGTTGAGGACTACTTTTTTAAAATCGAGTTCACCGATTAATTTGGTCCTTGTCTGTTCTAACAGATCCAGGTATCGTGCAGTAAAATCATCATACAGTTCTTCCGTTTTCTCAAGAATGCCAATGATTTCATTCATCGATTTGTTGAGCTGCTCCAGGGAAATTTCAGGAAGCTTTATTTTTTCAGCATGAATATCAATTGTTTCATCTGTCGTATGCAATACAACAAAGTATTTTTGGCTACTTACTTCACTGATATGAATAAGATTGAAATCTGCTTCCCATTTCGGATCAAAGTTTCTGTTGGGACAAATATAAAATTCAAGGATATAACCTGCCTGCTGCAACTTTTCTATCGTGTTCCAGCTAAAATCACCCCATGGTTCAAGAACAATTTTTTCTTTTTGAAGTTGGGTCAGTTTTTGCTGATATGATTCCTGATCGGATTGCAGCTTCTTTAATTCATTCAGAATTGAGATGCCATCTGTTTTTTTCTCATCGATTGGTTTTGCCTCCGGGTTACGTTTTGAAAGAAATTTAATGGCCTGATTGAATTCATTTACTTGTTGATATTTCGCACGAAATTCATCGTCTTCAATCTCTCCCGACTGTCTTTCAATAACATGAAGAACTCCCAGATCCCTTATACCATCAAGAAACTCCATATAGTCTTTATGGTAAATCAGGAAAGAGTATTTTTTCATCGGCGCTATCATTGCATTACCTCCTCTTGCTGTCTGGTTTTTACAATTTTTTGAGCCGATTTGGATAAATTGTCCTCATCTTCCATAAATCGTTTGATTTTCAATATTGCCTCTTCATAACCTGGAATCTGAACTTTTTCAAAAAGGTTTACTTTTTGTGTGGTCTTTTTTCTGGCATAATTCAGCAATTCCATCTTACGGGAGAATACTTCACGTTCTATAGCCAGGCTAATTGTTTCTTTCAGAAGCTCAATTCCACCGAGAAACCATTTGGGAGCATTAAACACACTGAATTCAGCTACAAAGAAATCAATTTCACTCAGAACAGGAGTTTTAACACCGGCAATTTTTTTTATGTCCAGTTTTACATCTTCAATACCTACAAGGTTTTCGTCAAACTCTCCCCAAAGCTCAACCATTTTTTCATAAGATTTGATCTTATGATTCAGCTCATTATCAAGTCTGTTTGCTTCATCTTTTGCCTTTTTCACCTCAATCCTCAATGCCGACTCTTTATTTTTAATGGTAGGCAATGCGCGTACTCTGATCTTAAGCTGCTTCTCGAGAGCCTGAAGTGAAGTCTTATTGTATTGAAATTTTATGGCCATCTTAATTAATTGCTGGTTGCTAGTTTTTAGTCTCAAGTTCTTTAGAAATTATCAATTTCCTGATGAACGAATTGATCATTTTTTCTATCTCCTGGATTAGCTTGATAAGCTCATCAAATTCAATATCCGGAGCAAGATTATTCAACTGAACTATGGATAGTTGTGTTTCCAACTCAAAACAGGATCCTAAGGCAATTTCAAGAAATCTGGCAAAATCTTTGTTACTTTTTCGACTGGTTCCTTCTGCAATATTCGAAGGAATTGAGATAGCAGATCGTATCAATTGAGGTCTCAAAGTATATTTTTCCTTATCATCACGTAATTTTGCCAAATGATATGTTTTCTGGACAACATCCATTCCTTTTTGCCATATCTTTAAATCCTTGTAATTGTTCATTTACCAAATCCTTTCTATTTGCTTTTTCTTGTGACTTGCGACTAGAGACTTTTTCAATTTTTCTTCCAGTATTTATCTGTTAATTCCTGTTTGATACCTAATTCTTCCAGTTTAAAATATTTCTGAAATAAATTCCAGCCTGTATCCAGCATTTCATCTATGTCAATGTTAACATCTATTGCAAGCAGTTTTCTTGAATAGTCTTTTGCATAATCCAAACTGCGCTGATCATAATCTGTTAGGTCAAAACCATTTTCAAGTTTGGTTTTTGCATTAGCAGCATCAGCAAAAAGACGCACTGCTGTATTCATAACTTGCGGGTGGTCTTCCCTGGTTTTCTTACCAATTACAAGCTGTTTGAGTCGTGATAAACTGCGGAATGGGTCAACAATTACTTTACCGATGTCAGAGTCACGTCTTAAAAACAACTGTCCTTCAGTAATATAGCCTGTATTATCAGGTATTGCGTGAGTAATGTCACCTCCGGAAAGAGTTGTTACGGCAATAATGGTTATCGATCCGCCTGATGGAAACTGAACTGCCTTTTCATATATTTTAGCCAGATCACTATACAATGAACCGGGCATACTGTCTTTCGATGGTATCTGGTCCATACGGTTGGATACAATACTTAAAGCATCTGCATAAAGCGTCATATCAGTGAACAGAACAAGCACTGTTTCATTTTTATCCACAGCAAAATATTCAGCAGCTGTTAAAGCCATATCAGGCACCAGTAATCTTTCAGCAGGAGGATCCTCCGTTGTATTTACAAAACTTATGATTCTGTCAAGAGTTCCGGCATTGTCAAACACATTTTTATAAAAGAGATAATCATCATTTGTTAATCCCATACCTCCGAGAATGATCTTATCGGTTTTGGCTCGTAAAGCCACCATTGCCATCACCTGGTTAAAAGGCTGATCAGGATCTGCAAAAAAAGGAATTTTTTGTCCGGATACCAAAGTATTGTTTAAGTCGATACCGGCTATACCTGTTGCTATCAATTCTGAAGGTTGTTTTCTCCTAACCGGGTTTACGGAAGGGCCGCCAATCTCTCGTTCCTCACCTTCAATTGCGGGACCTCCATCAATAGGATCGCCATAGGCATTGAAGAATCTACCTGCAAGATCTTCACTCACTTTCAATGAAGGGGCTTTCCCCAGAAAGCTTACTTCTGCATTTGTTGGAATGCCTTCAGTACCTCCAAAAACCTGTAGGGTAACCATATCTCCAATTATTTTCACTACCTGTGCAAGTTTACCGTGAATCACAGCAAGCTCGTCGTAACCAATACCTGTAGCTTTAAGTGAGCAGGTGGCTTTTGTAATCTGGGTAATTTTAGTATATATTTTCTGAAAGGCTTTAGAATCCATTTTTAATTTATTTAGTTCAAAATTATCCGCTATTATGCAATTTGTCTCTCTTTTAAAACTTCTTTCAGTTCCTGTTCGAATTTGTTGAATTTTTCAGATTTAAATTCTGAATAATTCATTTGCTTGTATAAGTTTATTATCCGTTTGAAGTAATTGTCAACTTCGGTAAATGATTCGAAATTGAAGTCTGACCTGCAAATGCCAATGAGCTGTTCAAGCATGTATTGCTGTCGTTCAATAGGAGTAGACTGATCTATTATATCAAATGCATCTTGTTGCAAAATAACAAAATCAATAATTTCAGATTTCCAGTATGTTATATGGTAATCAACCGGCACACCGTCATCACCAAGAATATTGATCTGTTCGTATGTTTCCTTTCCTCTTAACAGAATGGTCTTTGCTTCATTCACCAGGTCAATCCATTGATCAGAAATTTTCTTGCCGACAAAATCAGCAAACTCTGGATATTCAAGATACTTTGAATAGCTATCGATCGGGTCAACTGCAGGATAACGTTTGCTGTCAGCACGTTGCTGTGACAAAGCATAAAAACATCTGGCTGCTTTTTTCGTCGATTCTGTAACGGGTTCCTTCAGATTACCGCCGGCAGGAGACACTGTACCTATAAATGTAATTGAACCGGATTCTCCGTTGTTCAGGTGAACAAATCCTGCCCTGGAGTAAAAATTGGAGATAACAGCAGACAAGTCCATCGGAAATGCATCCGGACCGGGCAATTCTTCAAGTCGGTTCGACATTTCTCTTAATGCTTGTGCCCAGCGCGATGTAGAATCTGCAAGCATTAATATCTTTAATCCCATGGCTCTGTAATATTCACCGAGTGTCATGGCTGTATATACAGAAGCTTCACGGGCAGCCACAGGCATATTGGATGTGTTGGCAATGATGGTGGTTCTTTCCATTAATTTGCGACCGGTTCTTACATCCTCAAGTTCAGGAAATTCGGTAAACAATTCCACAACCTCATTTGCACGTTCGCCACAGGCAGCAACTATCACGATATCTGCTTCGGCCTGTTTCGAGATAGCATGCTGCAATACTGTTTTACCTGCTCCAAAGGGTCCGGGAATAAATCCTGTTCCACCTTCAACAATCGGATTCAGTGTATCCATTGTACGAACACCTGTTTCAAGAAGCTTATATGGACGCGGCTTTTCTTTGAATGCAGTAATAGCGACTTTAACCGGCCATTTCTGGACCATGGTCACTTTCACTTCTTCATCATTTTTATCAAGAAGAACAGCAATAGTATCGTTAATTTTATATTCACCAGCTTTAGCAACTGATTTTACAGTATAGCTTCCTTTAAAACTGAATGGCACCATGATCTTATGAGGCATAGCATTTTCATCTACTTGTCCCAGCCAGGAGGCTGGTTCAACAATATCACCAGCTTTGGCAAGCGGTTTAAATTGCCATTTTTTGTCGGAATCCAAAGGATTTGTATATTCACCTTTGTTAAGAAATACCCCTTCCATTTTGTCGAGATCATTTTGGAGACCATCGTAATTCTTAGACAAAATGCCAGGACCAAGTGTTACTTCCAGCAAATGTCCTGCAAACTCAACTTCACTGTCAATTTTCAAACTGCGCGTGCTTTCAAATACCTGGACATAGGCATTATTGCCATTTATCTTAATGACTTCTGCCATCAACCGGATTTTTCCTTTGATGATGAAACAAATTTCATTTTGTGATACCGGCCCATCAGCTTCAATAATCACCAGGTTAGCTATAATGCCTTTCACTTTACCTTTTGTTGACATATTGTGTTACTTAATTATTTTAACTGAAATTCCTCAGGAAACTCATAAGATGCTTCCATATTGTTAACCAATTCATTAAACAGTTTCTGACCAGTTTCCTTATCCAGAGAAAGCCAGCGCTCAATAATGGTGAGCTTGATCAGAAATGAAAATATTCTTTCAATGGTGAAATAATGGAAAAATACTTCATCATCAAGATAGTCCCATTTCACACGGTCAATCATTTTTTCCTGTTGTAAAAAATCGTCTTCATCAAGTGCCTTAAATATCCGATCGTGATACGGAAACTCGTTATCAAGACCGAAATCCCTGGAACTGCTTCGGGTTAATTTCTCGACAAGATCACCTGTTCCAATCAATTGTCCCTCAACAGGTATATTGTGTTTTTTACATTTGGCAGCGGTAAGCAAATTATTCAGATCGCGTTCAAATTGAAACCATTTGCTGATGAATAGGTTTGGATGAGAAATAGCATATTTGAAGTATAGCTCCGAGAACTGAAGCGCCCATCTTTTCCCTGATATTATAGGAGTTTCATTTCTATAGGCCTCGATAATTTTTCCAATATATCCTGGGACTCCCAATACTTTTTCATCAAAGGAATCTTCTTTAACAGCAGATAGTATAGTGTCAATTTCTTCCGTGTTCAGATTGCCTGATCTTTCGATAGCTTTTTTACTGTTTTCAAGCTTTATCAGTACATTTCTGTTGTCATACCGCCAGAAAAATAACTTGAGTATGTTCATATCATCTGCTGGCAGATGATTGGAAAGCATGTCAAGTAATTCTGATGAATTCATCAACAATTTATTGTCCTCAAAAAGTAATTCTGGCAATCCGGCAACAAGGTAATGGTATTGTCTTCTCATAACTATCATGCTCCAAACAGGATTTCTACTAATTTAGGGCGAAGGTAATGTTTGAAAAAGTTTATAAAGTCTTCATCTGTAAATGATACTTTATAGCTTCCGTCCTTTGGGCCGACTTGAAATCCGGCATGAATTGTGGAATCAAAATCAACTGATACTCCTTTGTCGAGATACTTTTTTGCTTCCTTTTTGAAAAACTCGGCCATGTTTTTTTCATCCTTTGCCGGCAAAAGCAACGATAATTCCATACTTTGGCCTGAACTTGCCCAATTGGACAATAAGGTCCGGATGATTTCCTTTAAAAAATCTTTATCATTGAATGCTTCCTTTATTGAAGCACTTGTTATTTTATCATTAACAACATCTACAATTTGCTGTTTAAGAGCATTTATTGATTGTTTGCATGAAAGTTTAATTTCTGAATTCGTATTGGTCTTTGTTTCAGCAGCTTTTTTGGTTGCCTCATTTAAAATGGATTCTGCCTCTTTTTTAGCTTTTTCAATAATTTCTTTGGCTTCAGAATTTGCTGATTCTATTATTTGCTTTGCTTCAGCATTTCCTTTTTCAACTCCTTCCTGAAATATTTTTTCGGTAAGTTCCTGAAGTTTACTCTGCATCATTACTCTGTTTTATATGGATATTTTAGTGTTATTTTTATAACAGTGGCGCAATTTAGTGAAAGTTTCTCTGAACAAAAACTTTTTCCCTGAAGTCAGAACAATTTAAAATGCATTAAAATTAGAATTAAGAATTTCCAAAATTAACTTCTCTAAAAACAATTATTTTATCAGTCAGCGGACAAAAATACAACTATATGTTATATGTTTGAAGGAATCTGTTGATTTGCTTTTAGATTCTGCGTCTTTTACCTGTTGTGAGCAGGTCAATAATTCAGGGAAAATACATGTGAAAGAAAAAACTTTCATATGTTTGGTTTAATGAAATTCAGAAGAATTGCAAATTTATTGAATATTTGATAATTAGGACCATTTCTTGACAAAAATCACTTGGATTTATTCTTTTTATGTTTCTTTGTTTTGGCTTTCCAGCATATGGAACAGGAGGTATTGCCGGCAGAGTTGTTATCGGGATGCTGTATACAGGATTGAGATAGAATACTCAGCGTTTGCTAATTATGTTGTTTTCTAACTTGCTTTTAAATTCAGCAACTGGTAATATATTTCCCTGATTTTGCCAGCAGTGTCAGACCATTTCAGGTTTTTCACTTCTTTGGAACCGTTGCTTTTTAAGAACACAGATAGTACCGGATAGGATAGTATTCCATAGATGGCATCCGCAATTGCATCAACATCCCAAAAATCAACTTTTATTGCATTATTTAGTACTTCCGAAACCCCGGACTGTTTTGAAATAATTACAGGTACATTACTATGAATGGCTTCAAGCGGGGCGATTCCGAAAGGTTCGGAAACAGAGGGCATAATATAGACATCGCTAATAGAGTACATTTGGAATACATCATCACCTTTCAGAAAGCCGGTAAAATGAAATTTATCGGAAATGCCCAGCTTTGCTACATATTCTATCATTTTTTCCAGCAGATCACCTCCTCCGGCCATAACAAATCGTACATTATCCATTCTTTTAAGGATTTTATAAGCTGCTTCGATGAAATAGCCCGGCCCTTTTTGCGATGTAACTCTTCCCAAAAAAGTGACTATTTTATCACGAACTCCGATTTTCCATAGTTTTTTTATTTCGTCCTTATTCACGGGCTCAACACCATTATGCACCGTGCTAACCTTTAAAGGAGATATTCCATATTTATTGATCACAATATTCCTGGTAAAATTGCTGACTGTTACAATTTTATCTGCAGCTTCCATGCCTCTTTTCTCAATTTCGAATACACGTTTATTATGGTTTTCACCACAACGATCAAATTCAGTTGCATGAACATGGATAACAAGAGGTTTTCCGGATGTTTTTTTGGCTTCGATACCGGCCTGATATGTCAGCCAGTCGTGTGCGTGGATGACATCATGATGTTTTCTCCTGGCGATACTGGAAGCTACTACTCCGTAACGCGAGATTTCTTCAAACAAGTCTGCTCCATATTGTCCTGAAAATTCCATTGTTCTCCGGGAAGTATCGTCACCTGACGCCATTTTTCTTTTAAGTTTTTCCTGTAATAATTTAGCGTACTGTTCCGGGGAGCAATAGGAGGAGATCTGCCCACAGCATTGCAACAATTTCCTTTTTTCAGATTCTATCTGTTCCCGGATAGTATTGTGTGGAAGTTCAATTTCACCGGCCGCAACCAACTGCATACCGGATTGGGTTTCATCGCCATATATTTTAGGCACAACAAATGTCAAATCAATATCATCAAACAAGGCCATGTTTTTGGTCAATCCAAAACAGGCAGTACCTAAACCACCAGTTATATGCGGGGGGAATTCCCATCCGAACATTAATACATTCATGGCCTTTCTTATTGGATTTAGTTTAAACCATGGGAATTGACTCTAATAAATTTATAATTTAATTAGACTGTTAGCAATAATCAGGAGATGATATATCTCATCCATTTGTTGAAGAGGTTTAATAATGCATTGTACAAAAGGAATTTTTAATCAGGTGAGCAGATCAGAATAATTGGATACAAATAGTCATATTGTTAATTTTATTTTTAAACTTGAATGCCAAACCTCCAATTAGTTGGCTATTTTTATTTTTTTATTAATTTTATGATAGGCTGTAATTATTAAGTAAAACAATTAGCATGAGAAATATAGGATTTATTACTTTGATATTATATGGTATTTTTCTATGTTCATTTTTGACGGCTCAAAACAATGTAAATCTTTTGGTTAATGATTTTGTTTCTGACGATTGGAAAACAGTTAAAAATGCAAAAGAAAACCTTGAAAATTTAGAAAAGGAGGCCATAACAGAAATAATAAACATCCTTAACAGGGATGAAATTGTAAAGCTTACCAACACCGGTTCCCTAATTTATCCGGGAGCTGAGAGATTTTTTGGTCATGGCCAAATTGTTGATTACGATATCGATAATCTTTCAATCAGGGCAGGATGGCTGTTAGAAGATTTAAGTTTTAACAACTTTGGTTTTTCTGGTTATCATTTGCCTGATGATGAGCTGATAAGTTTTATAAGAATCACATTCCCGGAATATTACAACAATTCAAATAACAGAAAAAAGATTGAAGCAAGCAGCTTTATGCAATTAAGAAGTACAATTCACAAACTTAGTGTAGCCAATGTCATAGAATGGTGGGATGCAGAAAGTGAAGACTGGACACGCCTTGATGCGTTGGTAAAAGCCCTGCATAGTTACGACGAAAAGAGACAGGTTAAAGCATTATTTTATTTGCGAAACGGAACAACCAGATGCACAGGATTAACAAAGGACTATTATATTGACAATATTTCCAAGGAGATTGTTAGATTGGCAAGTTCTGATACAAAACGTGTTTCAGAACATGCCCGTTTAATTCTTTTTGATACGAAATTTAGTTGGCTTGACAGTAAAACCAAATAGATTTTCATTGATTAATAGAATAGGCATTATACAAAGACCTGTAACTTTGCTATTGAAAAAATAAAACACTGGAGATGAAATTGATAAGACTGATTGTAATTGCATGCTTGCTATTCGGAAATGCATTGAATTTATTAGCTCAGAAAGAAATATTTATTAAACAAATAGAGTTTAAACTTGATGCAATTAGCGATATAGATTATGAGAATGAGTATTTTGTGACCATTAAAATGAACAAAGGATCAAAATATGTATTCAGGGTAGTAAATCATATTGATGATTATATTGGTGAAGCAGTCGTTGAACTTATGGATGCAGACAACCTTTTATTGACCAACCTTTACCAGGACAAGTATTATGAAAACACCAGTTTTGTCTGCAATAAGACAGGGTTTTATGATCTGCTGGTCAGATTCAGGGATAACAAACTGGGCAATTCTGTGATAGATATATTACTTGTTCAATAAAAACCTTTTATAACGAAGGATATCCAAACAGGAAAATGGTTGGATTTTTAAAATTTAAGTTCGAGGTACAGATCGGCCTCAGTACTTACCCAACAGGGTTCGTCGCATATATCTGAAACATGTTTTAACTTTTGCCTGGTTCCATCTACAACCATTACCGTTCTGTCTTCAGATTCATATATTACTTTTGCAGAATATTCTTCATCTGCTTTCACCCAAATATAAGCCGGATCTTCAAAACAATAAAAAGTATCTATGAATTCACCTTCCTCTGCTTTTCCCTTATACAACAGCAATGGAATTTCCTGATAATCTGCGTTTTTTGTCCAATTTATAATAAGATCAACAGAATCAGGTTTAATTGTGTAACATTCATCACAATCAACATCCCAGGTAAACACTTTTTCTTCACAATACGCGAACAGGAATAGAATAAACGATAGAGTAATGTACAATGTAATTTTCTGCATCAATAAATTATTTCTTTATAAACAGGTTCTCTTACTTTTTTCCCGGGTATCAGAAAATGCAATCCCAGGGTGAATCGGTTCGGTGATAATCCTTCAACTTTAAAATCGATATATTCGTATTTGAAGGAAAAAACAACATGTCTTAATCGGGTATAAATCTGCGCATGAGGTGATAAAATAAATTTATTATCCGGGTTTTCAGCAGATCCCCGATAACTTCCGTAAGTATACAGCAGTTGCCCGCCCAGTCCAAATCCTAACCAATGATCCTTCTCCCATGAATATACAGGCAATCGCTCTGTAAGGCCAAGATAAAAATAGGATCTTCTTTCCCAGTACTGGTAATATAAGTTGTTATCGACTCCTTCCAATACTTCGGTAGCCACAATTCTTGTGGCGTATCCCAGATTCATACTGAGTCTGTACCTTGAATCATGCAAACCAATTCCTCCTCCAAGATTAAAATCGTGAGCACTTGCACTGAAATCGAAATGGATGGAACCATAATCAATGGACGGGGCGATGCCAGACCTGGCATTATTGACTTCAAGGATTTGAATTATGGAGTCATTTTTATTTTCCCTGGCAAGATTCAGTGGTCTGTAAGCATTTGAAATTTTGGAATTTACATCGGCTCCATGTTGAATCAGGTACCGGGTCAATAATACATTATTAGTATTTACTGCAATAGAGATTGCGGAATAACCTGCATTGTTTTTCTTCTCAAGATCTGCTCCCTGCGATAAAATCATTTCAATGATTTCCTGATGATTGTTCTGTGCAGCATAATGCAAGGCTGTATAACCGTTAATATCTTCTTTCTCAAGTGTTGCACCCTGATCGATCAAAAGTTTAGCAATGTCATAAAATCCGTAATAACCACAAACCATTAACGCAGTAATACCGTCATTGTCTTCTGCATTCACAGCAGCATCATAATAAAGAAGCATGTCGGCCATTTGACTGTAACCATAAGCTGAGGCATGCATAAGGGCAGTTCTGGAATCATGATCTTTAATATCTATATCAGCGCCTTTTCGAATCATCAATTCTGATATCTCAAGGTCATTGTTGCTTACAGCAACAATAAGAGCGGGCGGACCGTTAAAGGGTATTGCATCAGGATCGGCACCATTAAGTAAAAGTATTTTTACAACTTTTTTATGCCCGTTCTGGACAGCGTACATCAAAGGTGTAACACCTTCCATTGTATGAACATTTACATTTGCCCCCTGGTTAAGCAGTCTTAGTACTTCTTCATCATATCCTTTGCTGGAACCAATGATCAGATTAAAATCCATATCTCCGGGATAATAATCAGAAGTATCAATTGTAACAAAACCGGTATCCTGTAAAACGATCATACTGTCTAAAGTCTGCGAAGCTGAACAGATTGACGGGATAAAGAAAAGACAAATCAATACAAAAAACCAATTTAACTGCTGCATTAGTTGTCTTTTCATCCGTTTGGTAATTTCTTCATAAATATAGACGAAATGAATATTTTTTAGCAATATAATGAATCAATCTGAGAAAAAATTTTTAGATGATGGCTGATTTCATAATTTAGCTTGAATTAATGGAAATTCATGATGGCCAACTCTAACACTGCAAAAAGCTTTGGCACAGCGCCGGTTTTTTTTACGGCGATATCCACCATATTGGGAGCTATTCTTTTTCTCCGCTTTGGATATTCGGTTGGAATGCTGGGATTTATCGGTACTCTTGGAATTATTTTTTTAGGCAATATGGTTACCATTCCAACTGCCCTTGCCATATCTGAACTCGCAACAAATCAACGAGTTGAGGGAGGAGGTGAATATTTTATAATTAGCAGATCGTTTGGTCTGAACATAGGTGCAACCATTGGTATTGCTCTTTACTTATCACAGGCAATTAGTGTGGCATTTTATATCATTGCATTTACTGAAGCCTTTTCTCCTTTATTGGATAAACTGCCTCTTGATGAAGCATGGGCCCGTCGGATTGTGAGTATTCCCAGTATGCTTATATTGGCCAACATCATGCTTAAGAAAGGTGCTAACATGGGTGTTAAAACCTTGTATATAGTTGTAGCATTGTTAGCAGCCAGTTTGGTTTTGTTTTTTCTGGGGAAAACGGATTACAGCCAGGTATTTGAAACCAATTTGTTTTCTTTCAGGGCCGGGAATATCAATTCTTCATTCTTTTTAGTTTTTGCTATTATTTTTCCTGCTTTCACCGGAATGACTGCTGGTGTAGGCCTTTCAGGCGATCTTAAAAATCCAGGTAAATCGATACCTCTGGGAACAACATTGGCAACAGTATTGGGAATGATCATTTATTGTTTCATAGCGTATAAACTGGCTGTATCTGCTTCACCGGATGACCTGGTAAATGATCAATTGATCATGAGTAAGATTGCACGATTCGGCCCAATTATTATTCCGATCGGACTGGCAGCTTCGACTATTTCATCAGCTATTGGTTCCATTATGGTAGCTCCCCGTACACTGCAGGCATTGGCACTTGATGATTCTTTACCACTCAGGGGTTTAAATAAAATAATGGCCAGAGGAAGAGGTACGACAAATGAGCCATTTAATGCAACCTTCTTTACAAGTTTAATTGCTTTTGTTTTTGTATTTATCGGCGGTGTTGACTTTGTTGCACAAATTATTTCTATGTTTTTCATGGTTACATACGGTTCGATTTGTTTGATTTCTTTTTTGTACCATTTTGGTGCAGATCCATCCTACCGGCCGGTCTTCAAATCAAGATGGTATTTGTCTTTAATTGGATTCTTATGCTGTGCCTGGTTAATGTTTAAAATGCAGCCATATTATGCCATGATGGCATTTGTAGTAATGATTATTCTCTATCTGATCGTTAGCTTTTTTCATAAAGACAGGGGGGGTATGGCCGCTATTTTTCAGGGAGCAATTTTTCAACTCAGTCGCAATATTCAGGTCTATATGCAAAAAAAGAAAAAAGACAGTAATTCGGAACGATGGAGACCATCTGTAGTTTGTATCTCACGAAGAACATTTGAAAATGATAAAGCATTGCAATTGCTGGGATGGATATCTGATAAATATGGATTTGGCACTTATATTCACCTGATTGATGATTATTTTTCATCAGCAACGAATAAAGAATCCTTAAAAATTCTGGAAAGACTCATTGAGATTTCCGGCCATGATCACAATGCCTATATGGATACCCTGATATCTCCTTCATATACTTCGGCTATTGCCCAGACTGTTCAATTGCCGGGAGTATCGGGAATGGCGAATAATATGATTTTGTTTGAATTTGACAAGGATGAAAACAAGGGCATACAGGAAATAATTGAAAATGTAGCACTGGCAAAAGCTGCAAAACTCGATGTTTGTATTTTAGCCTCTTCACAGCGTAAAATAATTTTTAAACAAGGCATACATGTATGGATAAGAAGTATTGATTTTGAGAATTCCAATCTTATGATACTTCTTAGTTACATTATCTTAGGTCATCCTGACTGGAAGAGAGGGAAAATTAAAATATTTGAAATAACCAAAGACGAACAGGTTGAAAAAGTTAAGGAAAAGCTTACGGATCTTTTACAAAGCGGACGTCTTCCGATATCTCCAAAAAACATTGAAATCATTGAAATGGGAGAAAATGATAACCATAAGGATATTATCTCCGAAAGATCAAAAGATGCCGGTCTTACAGTTATAGGATTCAGAGAAGAAGCATTAAAACATGATAAAAATGTTTTTTCAGGCTATGATGAACTGGGCGATATCTTATTTGTCAATGCATCGCAACTTCGGGAAATCAATTAAACATAAATTTTACATAAGTATTCTTACATGATAAAACCAGCTGAGCATATTTTAGTGATTTTCGGAGCATCGGGCGATCTGACTAAAAGAAAGCTTCTACCTGCGTTGTTTGAATTGTATTATCAAAAATTATTGCCCGATACTTATTCAGTATTAGGAGTGGGAAGAACTACCCTTGATGATTCATCATTCCGCAAAAGAATGCATGAGGAATTGCCTCAATACATTGCAAAAGAACAAAATAGCCATAATCTGCTGAAGAGTTTTATTCAAAAGTTACATTATATTTCCTTGAATACTTCTGTTGTAAAAGATTATCAAAAATTAATTGATAAACTGGAAGTTCTTTCCGGGGATTCAAATCAGACAAAGAATTATATTTTTTATTTTGCGACACCTCCTTCCTTATATACAACAGTTACTGAAGCTCTTGCACACTATGGTTTGAATAATAACCGGAACAATGCATGGACAAGAATTATAATTGAAAAACCATTTGGATATGATCTCAAATCGGCAAAAGAATTGCATGGCAAACTGCTGCAATATTTTAATGAAGATCAGATATACCGCATTGATCATTTCCTGGGCAAGGAGACTGTTCAAAATGTTATGGTTACAAGATTTTCGAACGGGATTTTTGAACCATTATGGAACAGAAATTATATTCATCATGTAGAAATCACCTCCGCAGAAAGTATTGGAGTTGAGAACAGGGGGGGATATTATGAACACAGTGGTGCATTAAGAGACATGGTTCAAAATCATTTGTTACAGATCGCTGCTCTTATTGCAATGGAGCCTCCATCGGTTAATAATCCTACTGCTATACGAAATGAGACCTTAAAAGTGTTCCAGTCATTTAAACCTTTAAATAAAAGTGATATAGAAGATCAGGTTATCAGGGGACAGTACACATCTTCAACTTTTCGTAGTATTAACATGAAAAGCTATCGCGATGAAAAGGGAGTTGATCCTGAATCAAGGACAGAAACCTATGTGGCCATCAAAATGTATATTGACAATTGGAGATGGGGAGGAGTACCTTTTTATATACGAACCGGTAAAAGACTTCCCACCCGTGTTACTGAAGCGGTAATTCATTTTAAACCAACCCCACACAAATTGTTTTGTTTTGATGAAATGCAGATGAACAGAGACAATCAATTGATTATTCGTATTCAACCTGATGAAGGTCTATTGTTAAAGTTTGGAATGAAAGTTCCTGGCACAGGATTTCGGGTGCAGGAGGTGAACATGGATTTTCATTATTCTGACCTGGGCGATATCAAAGTGCCTGAGGCTTATCAGCGTCTATTACTTGATTGTATGAATGGCGATGCGACACTTTTTGCACGTGGCGATGCCGTTGAAGAAGCATGGAGGTTTATAGATCCCATTCTTAAATATTGGAAATCAAATAGTGAAAATGTCCTGCATGGTTATCCTGCAGGGACCTGGGGACCAAAGGCAGCTGAAGAACTTATTGAAGGGAAATATTTAACCTGGAGATACCCTTGTAAAAATTTAACAAATGATGGAATATTCTGCGAACTTTAATAACTTGCTTTACCAATGAAACCTGATATTAAAATATTTACCAGGCCTGAAATAATGGCTGAGTCTCTGGCGGAAGAGTTTTATCGATATGTGAATGAGCGCTTAATCACCAGGAATAACTTGAACATTGCATTATCCGGAGGAAATACTCCGGTTTTATTTTTCAAATACCTTTGCGGATTTGATCAGCAAAAAGCGAATAAAATGGACTGGAGAAAAATCCATTTTTTTTGGGGAGATGAAAGATGTGTTCCTCCTGATCATGAGGAAAGCAATTATGGAACTGCCAGGAATGTCTTATTCAGCAAAATAAACATACCGGAATCTAATATCCATCGTATAGAAGGAGAGAATAATCCTGAAGAAGAAGCGATACGATATTCAGGTCTTCTCCAAAAACATGTTGAGAACAAAAGTGGAATACCTATTTTCGATTGGATATTTCTTGGATTAGGAGAAGATGGACATACCGGTTCTATTTTCCCAAATCAGTTAGGACTAATCAATTCCAAAAAACTATGTGAAGTAGGTGTACATCCTGATACAGGTCAAAAACGGATAACCTTTACGGGAGCGGTATTCAATATGGCAAAGCGAATTACTTTTCTGGCAACCGGTTCAAACAAGCAGGAAGTAGTTAAGCAAATCATTAACAGGGAAGCTGCTTCAAAGAATTATCCGGCAGCAAAAATTCAACCACAAAACGGGATGATCGACTGGTACCTTGATGCTGAAGCTGCAGAACATATTTAGTTTTTCAAGAGTTATCGTATCAGATCCTTTTTGTTCAAATGATTCAGAAATCAGATATTTTTTCTATTCTGGAGATACTAAATAGCTCTCAATTGTAAACAAAAATTACATGTTTATATCTCAAAACTTAGAATTGATCAAATACAAGTTCAGATTCTCGCATTATTGTAATACAGCTTTTAAATTTGTATAGTATTCCATGTTCTCAGAAAAGTGAAAAACCCAACGAATCCACTGATTTATATTGTTGATCAGAATGCTGGTTACCGAAAAATACTATATGCATGTTTTCATGCTCTGAATTATACCAATCTGCAGACTTTCGAAACGTGCGAAGCATGTAATGAATCGGATGAGATACCCGATATCATTATTCTTGATCATTCAATGAAAGAATATCATATCTCAGGTCTGGATTTTTTAATCAGTAAGAGAAGCAAGTATTCAAACACACATTTTCTTTTCTTCTCATCAGATGCCAATGCTGATGTTGCAGTACGATCAATAAAATGGGGCGCGAGTGACTATTTTATCAAAAGCAAAAAAGGACTTGAACAACTGATTTATAGAATGGATACATTGATAAAATCATACAGAATAATTCGAAGAAAGAAAATTGTATACAATGCTGCGGTAGTATCGTTAGGAATGTTCAGTCTGATTTTTGTAATCGCAATACTTATTTATAATGCTCCTTAATAACCGGAGTAACACTATTCTCCTTCAATTATTTTTCTTTTAATATCTATATTCTCTGTGTATTTTACTACACTGATGCTTACGTTTTCATTGTATCCGAAAATCCTGTTTCTTCTGAATGAATATCCGGAAAGAAGAAGCTCGGGATGGTAAAAGCCTGCACAATCGCATGCTGATTCGGAATAATTTTTTCTTAACGGGATGAAATACATACCAAGATCATATCCCAGGAAAGTGTAGTTAATACCTGTACCCTTTGATGTGGTCATGAAGGGTTCGTATTTAAGAGTTGACCTGCATTTTTTAACAAATGATTTTACCAGGGGATCGGAATAATCAATATAAAAAGGTGAGTAAAGTGTAACATTCAGATCATGAAAATGATCAATACGAATGCTCTTGAATTTTTGCCAGGCAGGCAATCCAAATACCTTTGTTTTATATGATTTATGAAGAAAATGAACTTTGGTAAGAATATCACTCACTTCAGGTTCATAAGAAGAAGCCACTATAATAATATTTTCAATAGTATCGGATAAATATTTATTCAGATTGGCTTGTAATGAATCATTTATTAAAACTTCATGAAATAACAATGTGTCCTGATCAGGTATATCATGCAATTTCTTCAGAAGTATGGTTTTTAATTGTTCAGACTCATTTTGTTCGAAAAGTTTTCGCTTATAAATAAAAAATATATTCTTTTTGCGGTATTGAGCAATGTATTCCGACCATATTTCCAATTCATCCTGATGTGAAGGAATTACCTGAAAAAGATTTGGATTATGCCTGAGGGTAGAATCATCCTTCATGAGTGGAGGAATAAACGGAATTTTTTTCTCGGTTGAGAATTTATTCATTAACGCAATATTCTCGCGCAGGAAAGGTCCAATAATCAGATCAGGTTGCACTATTTCCAGATCGCCCAGTATCTTTTTCAATTGATTTGTATCTGCCTTCGTATCATATACAAAAAGGTTGATGTCAATATCTCTTTTTTTAAGGCTGTCAATTGCAAGTAGCAGTCCTTCATACAATTCAACAGCAACCCGACCTCTGAAGCCATTTTGTTTTTTATGAATTTCCTCTGAGTCAATAGTATCTTGCTCTGCACTCATTTCTATACTGTAACGTTCGTCAGTAAAAAATGGCAAAGCAAGAGCAACCTTTACAGGAGTTCTCATTTTATATGCTGAGAAAATTGAATCACATTGATGTTGTGTAAATTTTGCAAGACCGGTAACCAAAAGCATAGAATCGGAAGATATATCAAAATCAGTTGCATAATAAAAGTCCATTGGGGGAATAGTAATTACCTGTCCGGTTTTTAATCCCCACCTCAAACTTTCGTTTGTATTGATCAGAGCAGAAACAGAAACTCCATAATCTTTGGCAATACGATACAAAGTATCTCCTTGCTGAACAGTATAATACACTGGTTCTTCCTGCTTCTCTGATCCTTCAGTTACTTGTGGTTTTAAAAGATGTTCTTTGGGAATTTTAAGTATTTGTCCCGTGGCAATTGAATTTTCACTTCCCGGATTATATTTAAAAATTGCAGCTAAAGGAATATTGTATTTCTTATGAATAGAAAATGTTGTCTCTCCTGACTGCACTTTGTGGAAGATGAAATCCTCATTTTCTTTGACAGAATAAAGCGAAATAATTTTTTCAATGGATTTTGATTCTGATGTTTCAGGTATTCTTAAGATTTGTCCTATGGCAAGAGGGTCTAAGATTGCCGATGGATTTGCTTTTCGGATGTCCTCTAAAGTAACCTGATAAGTTTTGCAAATGGAATAGAGTGTATTCCCTTGAGCTACTTTGTGTATAAAATAAATTTTCCCCTGGTATATTATTTTTTGATCCGATTTAATGATGACAGGAGATTCATTTTGAGCAGTCGAAGTGTTTGATAAAAAAGAAATAACTCCAATCAGAATTAGTATTGTGACATTGAGGTTTTTAATCATTGAAATCATGTAAAAGAATCACGTTAATACAACAGTTATGTTTATGATTTGTAGTAAGTCTTATACTTTGGAAAGAAAAGAGTTGATGTTGTTTTCAATCCTCTTCTTAAGGTCTTTGCTGTCTGCTTTATCAAAATCTTCACCGGTTATGTTCTCATAAAGTTCAATATACCTTTCACTAACTTCGGTAACAAATTCGTCAGACATCTCTGGTATTTTCTGACCCTCTTTGCCCTGAAATCCATTACTGATCAACCATTGTCTTACAAATTCTTTCGACAATTGTTTTTGTTGTTCTCCGGCATTGAAGCGATCCTGGTAACCATCCAGATAAAAATAACGTGATGAATCGGGAGTATGGATTTCATCAATCAGGTATATCATATCGTCCTTTTTCCCGAATTCGTATTTGGTATCAACAAGTATTAATCCCATCTGTTCCGCAATTTCAGTGCCTCTTTGGAACAGCTTATAAGTATATTCTTCAAGTTGTTTGAAATCTTCCTCTGAAACAAGTCCCTGGGATATAATTTCATCCCTTGATATGTCTTCATCGTGTCCTTCTTCCGCTTTTGTTGTGGGTGTAATAATTGGTTTTTCGAATTTTTGGTGTTCACGCATGCCTTCCCGTAATCGTATGCCACACAAATTTCTGCTTCCGTCACGGTATTCTCTCCATGCATGCCCTGTCAGATATGCTCTGATAACCATTTCTACTTTGAAAGGTTCGGCAAAATGACCTACTGTAACCATAGGATCAGGCGAAACAATTTTCCAATTGGGAACGATATCTGAAGTCGCATCCAGAAATTTTGATGCAATTTGATTCAGAACCTGACCTTTATAAGGGATACCTCTTGGCAGCACAACATCAAATGCAGAAATACGATCAGTAACTATCATCACCATATACTTTTCGTTGATATTGTAAACATCGCGAACTTTGCCATAGTATATTCCTTTCTGATTCTTAAAAGAGAAATTGGTCTTTGTTAATGCATGCATATTATTCAGTTTATTTTTCGTTTTTATTATTATCATTTTTTGCGGTGCTATATGCTTCAATAATTTTTTTTACAAGATCATGTCTTACCACATCACGCAAATCAAAATGGACAACACCTATACCATGTATATTTTTTAGTATTTCCAGTGCCCGTAAAATGCCGGAGCTCTGACTTTTTGGAAGATCTATCTGGGTTGTATCTCCGGTGATTATGAACTTAGCATTTTTTCCCATGCGTGTAAGAAACATTTTCATTTGGTTGATGGTAGTATTCTGTCCTTCATCCAGTATTACAAATGCATTGTCGAGAGTTCGTCCCCGCATATAAGCAAGTGGTGCAATTTCAATGGTTCCTTCCTCAATGTATGTTAGCAACCGCTTGGGAGGTATCATATCTCTCAGTGCATCATAGAGAGGTTGAAGGTAAGGATCGAGTTTTTCCTTCATGTCTCCCGGAAGAAAACCCAGGCTTTCTCCGGCTTCAACCGCCGGACGGCATAGAATAATTCTTCTTACCTCTTTATTTCTGAGAGCACGCACTGCCAAAGCAATAGCCGTGTAAGTTTTTCCTGTACCTGCAGGACCAAGTGCAAAAAGCATATCATGCTTTTCGTATTCGTCTACCAGTTTTTGCTGATTTACAGATTTGGCTTTGATTTCCCTGCCATGATTTCCATAAACCAATACATCTGTCTTTTCAAGTTTTTTAGCAATCCAGGAGTCATCGTCGGCAGTAAGCAGGTCTTCTATATCCTGCATGGTAAGTTTATTGTATTTATGATAAAAAGCTATCAACAGGTCAAGCTTCTCTTCAAACAGATGAATTTCCCTTTCATCTCCAATTGCTATAACTTCATGTCCCCGGGCCACTACTCTTAATTTCGGGAAACCTGATGCAAGTTTATTCAGAAGAATATTATTGACCCCATAGAGATTCACAGGATCAACACCTTCCAAATATATCGACTTTTCGATCATAAAAAATTTGACAATTATATGTACTTTTAAACCTTACAAAATAAACCTAATTTTTAAAGATATTCAATTTATTTGAACCTGTACATTCAGTTAAATGTCATTAATTACTATAACTACCGATTGGAATAAAAGCGATTTCTACCTTGGCGCATTAAAAGGGAAAATATTATCTGTTGATCCTTCAACGATTATTGTGGATATCAATCATCAGATACAGCCTTTTAATATCATGCAGGCAGCTTTTGTTTTACGCAATTGCTTTTATAATTTTCCACAAGGTACAATTCATATTATTGGGGTGAATGCGGCGTTGACTTCAAAGAAATCATTGCTTATTGTAAAGATCAAAGGACATTATTTTATTACTACCGATAATGGCATTTGTGGTCTGATCTCGTCCGAAGAACCGGAAGCTGTGTACAGGGTGAAAAAATCTGAGATCAATAATAATTTTTTAAGTATAGATTCATTTATTAAAACCGCGTTTCATATTCTCAATGGAGATGATTTACGAACCTTCTGTGAACCGGCTGAAAAGTACGTTAGGCAAGTACCCCTAAGACCTGTAATTGATAAAAATCTTATCAATGGCAGTGTGATCTACATTGATTCTTTTTCAAATGCCATTACCAATGTATCAAAGGAGACTTTTCTCAAGGTTGGACAAGACAAACCTTATGAAATTTTCATTCAGAGCAATCACTACAGGATAGATAAAATTAATGAGACATATGAAGATTCTCTTTCCGGAGAGCTGTTGGCGATTTTTAACTCTGTGAATCTTCTTGAAGTAGCAATTAACCATGGAAATGCGGCAGATCTGCTGAATTTAAAAATTAGTTCAGCAATAAGAATTAAATTTTACGATGAAAAACCGGGGAGTAAATTAACACTGACAGGAGAATAACTGCACTAACAATGGAGAAAAGACTGGAATCGTTTAGGAGATTACTGAATATAATGGATGAATTGCGTGAGAAATGTCCCTGGGACAGAGAACAAACAAATGGATCTTTAAGAAATTTAACCCTGGAAGAAGCGTATGAACTGGCAGAAGCAATAACGGAAAATGATAACGAAGAAATTAAAAAAGAACTTGGAGACCTTTTGTTGCATATTGTATTCTATGCCAAAATAGCTTCTGAAACGAAAAAATTTGATATTGCCGATGTCATTGATAGTTTGTGTGAGAAGCTTATTTTCAGGCACCCTCATGTTTTTGGCAATGTAGATGTAAAGAATGACCCTGAAAATGTAAAAAAGAACTGGGAAGAAATCAAACAACATGAAGGTGTGAAATCAATACTGGCAGGTGTGCCTGTCTCTTTGCCTGCACTAATAAAGGCAAACAGAGTGCAGGAGAAAGTGCGGGCTGTGGGTTTTGACTGGGATGTACCGGAACAAATTTGGGACAAGGTAAATGAGGAGTTAAATGAACTCACTCACGAAGTGAATGACGGAAATAAAGAGGAAATTGAAAAAGAGTTTGGTGATCTTTTATTCTCGGTGGTAAATGCTGCAAGGTTGTATGGTATTGATCCGGAAAATGCATTGGAAAGAACAAATCGTAAGTTTATTAAGCGGTTCAATTATTTGGAAGAACATACGATAAAAAAGGGACGTTCGTTGAAAGAAATGACACTCAATGAAATGAATGAGATTTGGGAAGAAGCAAAAAAATATGATTCATAACAATAATAAGTAGTTTTGCATGATCAAAATTAAACTATATTTCAGTTTTATTCTTCTGTTCATAGCATTTTCCGGCGTCTTCGGACAGATCATTAAAACAAGACTCGATTTTGTTGGCGGTGTTTCTGCAAGAGAATATTTACACGGAGGCATAAGGTATCAATACACTGATATTACACAATTTGGAGTATATTATGGAGGAGACCTGGGAGTTTATCCGGAAATAGTTACAACCTGGTGTTTTGATCATATGATACATTTTGGCAAGCACGGATTTTATTCGAACAGACCTGCCTGGTATGCCCGGCAGGGATACACACATAAAAAAAGCATTGCAGCTGATAGAACATATAATTTTTCGTATATAAATATAGCGGCAGGAAGAGAATTTGGCATTAACAACTGGTTGGGCATAAATGCCGATTTGGGCCTGATCATGCAGGTAAGGGAAAGAATGGAGTGGAAAGATGCGGGTCTTGATGATATTTATGATAGCCAATGGTACTGGCTGGCCCTGTTCAGAATTCAGGTATTTGTTTCCCTGTAATTAAAAAATGATATCACTCTACTTCCGGTTCGTTTTCGTCGGGTTCACGACCGGTAATAGCTTCATATATTCTTGTTGGAACAGGAGGACAACCTTTAATAAAAATACCTTTGTCTTTCATAAACCGTGTACAATTACCGACAAAAACAGTTCCTTCCATAGCATTATCAACTCCTTTGCCGATAGCAATATGAAATTTCCCGTCGTCCAAAACATAAGGAGTCATATCGTCTTTGAAGCGGCGCAGAAAAAGCATTAAAGTGGATAAACAGGCACTGCATGAATCTTTATCATAGATCGTAATGTTCTCAAATTCAACGGAAAGATTAGTTGGCGGTACCTCATAAGGTGAGATGTATTCCTCGTATGTTTCAGGAACAGTCATATATGCATTTGCTTCGATCGGCATATCCAGCCGTTTGGAAACCAGCCGCAGATGGGGTATGTCATAGGCTTTCAGGCCCATCAGAATGCAACCATAGACATCAGCTCCCAAGGGATGAAAACTGGCAATGCAAAAATCCGATTGTTTGGCTTTTCCGCCGGAAGGACCAAGTCCTTCCATGCCTATGTACCCGTCAATAACTGTCAGGTCAGGCAACAAGATAGTTGCCAGGTCAGCAATGGCTGAATCCAGTGTTTTTTCAGCGAATGACCCGTTCAGGTATTCCATCTGGTGGTAGCGTACTTTCTCATGCCGGTATAAACAGCCTTTCATGTTTTTAATACCAAGAGTAACGCCTGTATGCATGTGCGTTTTGGCTACGGGAACCGAAACCAGGATGTCGTATTCATAAATGGGTGAGCAGACCTTTGTTTCACTTACAACACGACCGTTGACGATATCTTTCGTTACAGGTGGGTAAGCATCAAAATCAATTAGTTTTACTCCGTATCTTTCAGTTACTTCCGTAATGCCGCCTTTCTTAAATGCAAAAAGTGTATCAATGCCCACAAGAGGACTTTCACCTACAGCAATATCAGAAGCTCCGGCCTTTTTCATCATTTCTATTACACCGGCAACAGCTTGAGGATGTGTATTATACCCACGGCCAACAGTAGCAGCCCTCCCTATATTGGGTTTTATAAGAACAGATTTTCCTTTAATAATGCCAAGATCAAGTGCTGATAACGCCTTTTTCACGTTTTCAAACGGTCCCTGCTTCCCTGCAATACTGACAATAGGTTTTTTCATTACATGCGAAAGGTACCAAAAATAGTAAAAATGAAAGAATAAGGCTTAGCAGAGACTAAGAAATACTCGTCTGAGCAGTATTGTTATGTTTTTATAATCGTTCAGATTTAGGATTGGATTATCAGAGCGATGGACAATAAATACAAAAGGATATCCTGCATCATACCGTCTGGTGTTCTAATTGTGTGACGCATAAAGATAATGAAAAGAATAAATAAAGCATATCTGTGAGGATATTTACAAACATAAATAATGAATTGATAATAGTAATTGCTATAACTGTCTTTTGTTAACGGAAATAATATTATCTTTGCGGCTTATTTAAGAAATTAATACGATAGGTCCGCGGCGAAATCTCCTTCCTGGCTGGTTTTGATGAGGATCGACAGGAAAGGAAAAATCATGATCAATTTTATGGATTCAGGTCTGCGACCTGAAATTTTAGATGCTATTGCTGAAATAGGATTCAATAGCCTGACACCTATTCAGGAAAAAACAATCCCGGTTTTACTTCATTCAAAAGGAGATCTGGTGGGACTGGCACAAACCGGTACGGGGAAAACCGCTGCTTTTGGTTTGCCTGTGATTCAGTTAACTGAGTTAAACGGTACACAAATTCAATCACTCGTACTTTGTCCGACGCGTGAATTATGTATCCAGATTACACGTGATCTGACAAAATATTCATCCAAAATTCCGGGATTCAGGATTGTTCCTGTTTATGGAGGAGCAAATATGGAACTGCAAATACGGGGACTGAAAAAGGGATGCCAGATTGTTGTTGGCACACCGGGCAGAGTGTTGGATCTGATCAGAAGAAAAGTGCTTCATCTTTCAGGTATCCGGTGGCTTATTCTGGATGAAGCGGATGAAATGCTGAATATGGGTTTCAAGGAAGATCTGGACGCTATTCTGGAAGAAACACCAAAAGAACGGCAAACATTGTTGTTCTCAGCCACTATGCGGAGGGAGGTTGCTGATATTGCAAATAAATACATGAACAATCCCGAAGAGATAGCGGTAGGCAAGCGAAATGCCGGAGCTGAGAACGTACGTCATGAATATTATATGGTGCATTCACGTGACCGTTACCTGGCATTAAAAAGAATTGTTGATATTCATCCTTCTGTATATGGCATAGTTTTTTGTCGTACACGTCAGGAAACTAAAGATGTGGCCAATAAACTTATGCACGATGGGTATAATGCGGATGCGTTGCACGGCGATCTGTCACAATCTCAGCGCGATTATGCCATGGACAGGTTCAGATTAAGGAATTTGCAGTTGTTGGTGGCTACAGATGTTGCCGCCAGAGGACTTGATGTGAATAACCTTACTCATATTATTAACTATAACCTTCCGGATGATCTGGAAGTTTATATTCATCGAAGTGGACGCACAGGAAGGGCAGGGAAGAGTGGCGTTTCCGTTTCAATAATTCATACGCGTGAAACCGGAAAAATAAAAGACCTTGAGCGGTTGACACAAAAGAAATTTGAACGAAAACCTGTTCCCGGCGGGAAAGAAGTCTGTGAGAAGCAATTGTACAATCTGGTTGATAAAATTGAAAAGGCAAAAGTGGATGAGAAGATTGAGCCTTTCCTGCCGGTAATTTATAAAAAGCTGGAATGGCTGAGTCGTGAGGAGCTTATTAAGCATTTTATCTCGGAAGAATTTAACCGGTTTCTTTCGTATTATAAAACAGCACCTGACCTGAATGTAAAAGCAGAGAGATCAAATGATCGAGGTCCCAAAGGGAAAAACGGCAGTTATTCACGTTTCTTCACAAACCTGGGTTCTAAGAATGGGATGGATGCAGGAGGTATTATTTCGTTGATCAATAAACATACAAAGGGAAGCCGTATTGAGATCGGTAAGATCGATATCATGAAAAAGTTTTCCTTTTTTGAGGTAGCCAAACGAAATGAAACGGAAGTTTTATCAGCTCTGAAGAAAGCAAACTTTAAGGGTATACCTCTGGTTGTTCAATTATCAAAACCTGATAATAAAGCCATAAGACGGGATTCAGATTTCCCCAGGAAAAAAAGCAGGAAAAGTACAAACGGCAATTACAAAAACAGTCGATATTAGAGGGGATATATTTTAATAATGATTTTTTAATATCCGGGGAATAAGGCACTCCCATGCCGGGGGTGACCGGTGAGCAGGATCTTCGTGCAGTAATGCATTAAGTATTGTAGTTCCTGTACGCGGCATACCGATGATGAAGGTGAGTTCTCTGATTTCTGCGTGCTCAATTTTTGGATTTTCGGTAAGCACCTGTTCAACTTTTTCAGCAAGCTCATTTCTTGTATTCTCTATGTTCATTTTCAGCTATAACATTATTATATAATAATCCGGACTGCATAAAAATAAGTTTTTCCCTCTTACGAATGTACCAGGGTGAACAAGAACTTCGTTTTTGATTGTATGGGTAGAATACATTTAGCTTGATTAGACAACTTATAGGATAATGCTGTTTGTCTATATAAATTATTCGTTAAAATTATACATTGTAAATCCGGATTAATGTTGTTTTCACCCACTGAAAGTTGAATTCCAGTATTTGAATTAGAAATTAAGTGTTTTTTCTTGATTTATGAATTTCAGCTTTGTATTTTTGCTAATATACTGTAATTCAATTTATTTAATGTATGTCTAATGAATAATATACTGCAATATTTTAATTTGATAAGTAGTTGCAATGAAAAATCGGATGAATGACAGGATATCAATAAATAAAGGTGAGAATTATGTGCATTCCTATGTCTATGCTTCCATCTCAATGGATATATTGGCTGAGCTGATGATAAAAACATCAGAAAAAGGTAAGGAGTGGGGTTTTAACAGATACCTTGTTGATTTCAGAGGTGCAGAAAAAATATTGGGTGTGCTGGATGACTACAATGTTGCCTATGTAAAGGCTAAGGAATTCGGATTAAAGCCCGGAGGTACCAGACATGCTCTGATAGTCAGACATGAAGATATCGATGAATTCGGTTTTGTTGAAACAGTTTTTCAGAATGCCGGATACATTTTAAAAATATTTACTGAAGAGGATGCGGCAATCAGGTGGATAAAAAAATAAGAAGAAATGGATTGAATTCCACAGGATGAAACCTACCGTGAAATGGTTCTGTTATGTCTACTTCTGAAATACTGTGTATTGTGTTTTTCTGCTTTGTAACAGATGCTGAAGCATGAACTGCCCGCCGATTAAAACTTAGTGGGATACTTTTATATCCATTTTTTGCTTTCATTCCTCCAAATCGGGAATAACAATATTTACCTTTTTGCAAAGTAATTAAGTTATTCCAAATTTTTTATGTTTGCTTCTCAATTGATTGCTCACTTTATCAAAATCTTGTTCTTTGCTAAATTCAACCATCAAATGTCCGTCAACCAAAATTTTAGGATTTATTGAAAAGTGAAAGATATCTTTATAAACCCTCTTCCTGGTTTCAAAATCAAAGTCTTTATTTTTCATCATGTTCTTTCTGTAGGTAATCCAGTTTGAGATTAATATGAAGGGATAGAAAAAAGGCAATAAAATTAAAGAAGTTGATTTTATACGGGTAAAATGCAACTTTAAAATTTTAAATCCTGATAATTTGGCCAGAACCCTTAACTTTTGAATACCGATAAGAAATATATGACCAAAGTAAATTTCACTGGTAATATCCTGTTTAGACATCCATATACTATCGAGTTCATTTGGTGGCATGAATGAATTGAATCTTTCGCTCTCAGAAAGCAAATAGCTTAACTTCGAACGGATGTTTGAATAATTGGGTGTCGTCACCAATAAAACTCCATTTTGTTTGAGAACTCTGTTAAATTCTTTTAACGCACTGAACTGGTCGCTAAAATGCTCAATGCCTTCCTGGCAAATTAATGCATCGCAGGTTTTATTCTCAACAGGCAATCCTTCCTGAATATTGGCTCTGAGGCATTCCAATCCTTCAATTTCAAAATATTCAGGAAATAGATCAAAAGGTTTTGGGTGCGCTCCGATTTCTCTTAATATGCGGGAAGTAATGCCATTGCCTGCAGGAAAATCAATGACCTTTTTATTTTTATAAAGATCTGCATTTTTAAGCAAATATTTTTTTACATAATACTTGATGCTTTTAGGATTGTCTTCATATTTCATTCGAACAAAATTGTATTAAACATCAGATATTCCAATACTTACACCAATTAATTTTTAATCCATACATATAAACTCATGGACCGCCAATATTTTATTCATCACCTTTTGTGTTTGCGCACTGAAGTGTGAACTTCTGTGTATGAGGGTTTCATGTGGCCCTGCCATCTTTTTTCGGGCAGTAAGTTAAGCAAATAAAATATAACAGTTTGACATTTATGCCTTGTTGCAAAGTATTGCTCTTTATTAATAGTTGCCCCATTTTACTTTATATGCATGTTGCTTTTTGAAATCAATATATTCAATATAAGCCTCATCATGAATAAAATATCCATCTACACTAGAAAAGATTGGTTTTACTCTCACTATCACCATATTGGGTTTATTCTTCCATCTTTTAATTGCTTCTGGTTGTTTTTGTTTTAGCAATTTTAAAACCCCTCTGTTTTTGTCGGATGTCATCGGGCCTAATATTTCGGCTGTACCTTCTATTTCAACTTTATCTTTGCATAAAGAGATCAGATTATTTTTTTCAATTTGAGTACATTTTCTTAAATGTTTCCAGGTAAAGAAATAAATATCCAAAAGGTCATTTATTATAAAAACAGGTCTTGCCATAACAACATCATTTGCAGATGTTGCTAAAATCATCACTGAATTTTCTTTGCTTTCAAGAAAGGATAATAATTTATCCTTTGTTTTTTCATAATCGAGTATTTCTTCTGCAATATTGTTCATTTTTTATATTGGCAGGGTCATTCTAACAGCTTAAAGGATTGCGTTTTTCATGGTTTGTTTTTTTTCATATGTTGGCTTCCAGAGATTCGTTGTTTTATTAGGGTATCAATTTCTTTCAGGCTATTGATTTCAAAATCAGGTTGAAGATTTTTCGAATTATTGATTCTGTTTTCCCTGTTTATCCAAATGCATTTTAGTCCGATTTGCTTTGCCCCCTGAATGTCAGTTCCGATACTATCACCAACCAGGATGGTATTTATTTTATTACTGGTTAGTTCACGAAATGCCTGATGAAATAATCTTGCGTCAGGTTTTCCAATACCATATTCCCCTGAAATTACTATACTATCAAAGTAATGTTTTAAATTTCCTCCGTTTATTTTTTTCCATTGAATATCAGGAGCACCATTGGTAATCAGGCCAAGTTTGTATTTATTTTTCAGGCTGCAAAGGCACGGGACAGTGTCAGAGAATAAAATATGTTTTGTATTTCTCAGTTGTTTAAATTTTTCACTCGCATTTTCGGCAAGATTTGTATCACTGATTCCAAATTTTGATAAAGCATTCTTCCATGCATTCAGTCTGTAATCTGATGAAAATGTCTTTAACAGTTTCAGGTTTTCATCATCTCCATCAAAATCAGCCCATAAAGCTTCCCATGAACTGATGCCAACTTTCAGGCAATAATCTATCGTTGGCAATTTATACCAAAGCAATCTGGCTTCTTCTCTGATTGTCTTGACAAATTTTTCTTTATCGATCGCATTGTCAAGATTTGAAATTGTCTCAATGAACGTATTTTTGGCTGAGTTTTGCTCAACGATCAGGGTGTCGTCCAAATCAAATAGTATGGTTTTTATACTTTCCATGTCGATATACTATGTCGTCCAATGGTCTGTCAGTATGAGCTTGCTGAGATTTTTTACCTGCCGGATCCCGACTTTGTCGGGAGCAGGAAGGCCAGGCTACATTCTCAGACACTATGAATGTATTTGGTAAATGTATTTAAATTAAGAAAACTTCCAATAACCGGATTACTTATTGGCTGATGAGCACCGTATAATTATTATTTGCTTAATCTATAGTAGGGTATTTCTGCACAAGGTTCAAATTCCAGCTTTTGAGCTAAATTATATGAACCGGTATTTTCCAATCGACATGCCCAGATGGGCTCAAAATCATTTTCAATACAGTAGTCTATCAATGCAGAACATGTATACTGTGCAAATCCTTTACCACGAAATTCTTTGATGGTCTCAGTCCCTAATTCCAGCTTGTTATCATGTATGAACGCTGAATAGGAAGTTGATGCTAATTTGTTCTCATAAAATAAACTAAAACCAACTCCATTTTTATCGAAATCATCCGCACTATCCCAAAAATAGAATGGGATAACGCGACCTTCCATTTCTTTAAAGATCTGTTTGTCAGTCCGAATAATCATATACCTTGTTGATCTGTATTTCTTCCTGATTTTTAGGTACTTGTCTTGATTGAATTTGAAATTAATCCGTGTATTCAACTCAATTATTCCATATTCTTTATTTTCAAAATTATCGGACGATTTAATAATACAATCTTTGAATAGTTCATTAAGGACAACATCCCAGTCATTCGGGAAAGCTTGCATCCATTCGTATTTTTCCCGGATTTTATTTAGGTTTAACGCATAAGCTCTAAAATTATCATTGAATTTCTTATTATGGGAATCGCCAAATAAAAGAGACATACCATAAGGATGGATTATATAATAAGTTTTGGGATTATCGCAATTGTCAACATATACTTTTCCGGATACAGAATGCTCAATTACCGAGCGGGCAAATAAATTATTGATAGTTACCCTGTTTAATGGTTCAATCAGTTTACTATAATTGCTTTTTTCTAACAGTTTCATTATGAATCTTCAATGGTATAGTTTTACACTCAACGGCGCCCATGAATATTATCTAAGTCATTGCATTGCAGTGATTTTGAAGGGCAAGATACAAAAAAATGACTTACTGGTTTTTTGACAGGCAAGCTTGGTAAAAGATTTGGAAACGATTGATCCATTGTGCCACTTTGCAGTCAATGGATTATACAATATATTGGCAATAGTTATTTTCTAAAAACACCCCATTCAACAACCGCAAAACCATCTCTTCTGATTTTATTTGTTTCAGGTCCTGGTAATTCTTTATATTCAGAGGTGCCAACTACTCCATAAAATAATCTGAATACACGATCAGGTTGAATTGAAAAGTTCAATTGAATCACTTCATTTATCCGGCTGGTAAACTGCGGATAAATAGCATAATATGGATGATCAACGAACAATGGGATCCAATACTCAATAAAGTCGTTTATTTCTTTTTCAGTGAAGTCATAATCTCCCATATTGGTCATAAAAAACTCTTCCAAGGATTCCCTTTTCACACACCATCCTTCTTCATACTGCCATATATCAGGTTGTATACTCTCATAAAACAAATAATCGTATGTATGATCAATTCTTCCTGATGGTTCAACAAACACACACCATTCGTTATGATATTCAGGAACTGAGGTTAAAACCTGTCCTCCCTGGGGAAATTCCAGATTCACACAGACAGTAATATTTTCAGCAGGATATAGATATATATTGGGCTTTTCAACCCGTGTCCAATTGACAAAAACGGTATCCGTCATTGTATCATTGCCTGATTCATTTGATGCTGTTAAGCAAACAATGAAAGCACCATCGTCAGTATAATAGTGTACAGGATTTTCTTCCGCAGATGTATTGCCATCACCAAAATCCCAAAGGTATGAAGTGGCATTTTGTGAACAATTAGAAAATACAAGATACATCTCCCAAATTGCGTCTCCCTCATATGTAAAACTAAAACAGGCACTGACATCAGATGAGTATTCTTCATCTTTTTTTTCACATCCGGCAAACAATATGCAGGATTATAATAAACATGTGCTGTATCGGTTTTACCAATTGAATTTGAGCTAATGTACTTTACTAAATCTCCATTATCATAGGCAAAGTGCTATTTTTTATTGTCTTTTAAATTAATAAATAATTCTATTGAACTAATTACTAATAATATTATATCCAGTGTCCAAAGAAATATTAATCCTTTAAGTGGTAAATTTAAACCACCGAATAATAACCATAAAAAAAGAACTATTCCTCCACAAATATTTATACATATTGCACCAATCAACCCAAGTCCTACAAATCTATTTGTATTATTTCTGTATGCTTCAATTGCAAGCGCAAAACTAATTCCTATGAGAACTGCACCTAATATATTAGGAAAGAAATAATTCTCAGAAGTTGGTACTCCTAACAAATTAATTATTTTTGGTGAGTATGCTAATAGCAATGCCCCTAAAACAAAGTTTATAAAAGCATCAATTAATAAAGTTATTTTTTTATTCATCTTTATAAATTTTATAATATTCATTTAAAAATCGATAAAAACTATATCAATATAAATATTTTAATTTCAGCCTACAATTGCTATAAGCATTTTGCCTAACGGTCATTTATATGAAATGTTTGACATTTCAAAGCGATTTCCTATCAAACCGTTGCAATATTTATTAAATGTACTGACCTTAAATTTAGCACTTTCCGTCAACCGACCCAAGGGAGCTCAGCGAAGCTAAATGTTTTATATACGGTGTTGTATGCTGGGCTTTATTCATTATCAGTTAGTTATCATTTTTTAGCAATCATTAATCTGCTCAATCGAAGCACTGCTGTTCCCGAAAAAATTAGTTTTTAGGGTCGGCAAAAAAGCGTTGGCAGGCAGACAAACTCTTTTGTAATTTTTGGTTGTGTGGTGGTTTGTAATAAATACAAATGTGATTGGTTGTGAGCAGTGGCAATTGATATCATATTTACTGAATTCTAATTATTATACTGTAGAATCCTTTCTGTTGTCAGTTTTGAGCTTATTATTGCCATTGGCAAACCTGCTCCTGGTATGGTAGAAGCTCCTACATAAAATGTATTCTTGAATTCTTCATCGTAATTCTTTGGACGGAAAGCACCAATTTGCAGCATACTATGCGATAAACCTAAGCACGCTCCTTTATATAAATTAAATTTATTTTGCCAATCTTCAGGAGTGTATTCCATACGAAATACTATACTATCTGAAATATCTTGCTTTATCCTTTTAGAAAAATCTTGAATAATACTATTAACTATACTATTCTTGTCGGACCAATTGGATTTGAATAATAAATTAGGAACCGGGCAAACAAAAAACAAAGCCTCGTGGCCTTCGGGTGTACAATCATCATTATGTTTTGAAAGTACATTCACATAATAATAGGGTTTTTCGAGTGTACCCGGGTTTTTCATAACATCTTTGGCGTATTCTTCATAATTATAACCTAAAAAATAATTGTGATGCTCTACCTGAGGTAGCTTAGTGTTGACTCCCAGATAAAATGTCAAATATCCCATTGTCCAACTCATTTTATTTAGTTTGGCATCCGAATACTTTTTTCGTTTAAAAACACTACCTCTAAATAAAGCAGCATCGGCATTTATAATAAAAATATCAGCTGACCATTTTTTGCCTTCCTTATCTACCAAGAAAGTTAATTGTTCGTTCTTATTTTGATAATCGACAATCTCAGAATTAAAATGAAAGGAAACATTCAATTTTTTAAGTTCACTTATCAAGCCTTCAACTATTTTGTACATGCCACCTTTTACATTGTAATACCCGTCGTATTTAAACTCGATATGCGAAAGTAAGGTATAAACAGCATTGGTATCAAAAGGCGTTCTTCCTAAAAAAAATGCAATAAGCGATACAATTTGACGAACTTCCTTTGATTTAAAATATTTGCCCGCTTGCTGCCAAAAAGTTTTGTATAATACTGAAATGTGTGCAGGATTAACCTGCATTAATGCTTTAAGGTAAGCCGGTAAAGAGTCAAAGTTTTGTTTTATAACAATATCAACAGTATCGTTATAAAGTGCTTCACATTTCTTCAAATAGCTTGTGAATTTCTGTTCAAAATCGGGTTCTAAATCAGCGAATTGTTGGTTTAACCTATTTATGTCTTTATACAAATGAAATTTTTGTTCACTGCCACTAAAATTAACAGTGTATAGTGGGTTAAGCTCAACGAATTCAAAAGGCATTTTAATGTCGCAATCTTTTATTAATTCTTCAAACTCATAGGACATACTAAAGAAACTTGGCCCTGTATCAAAAGTAAAGCCATCTTTTTTTATTTGATTCAAGCGGCCACCCGCTTTTTCATTTTTTTCAACAAAACTCACCTTATAACCTCTCGTTGCCAGTCTCAAACCAGTTGCTAGGCCGCCTAGTCCTGTGCCTACTATTAAAACTTCTTTGCTCACCTTTTTAAATTTTTTAATGTTTTTAGGTATAATTCATTCTTTACCCAATCAAAATCTGGTGTAATATTTAATGCTTTAAGACAATAATGTTTTGCCTTTGGAAAATTTTCAATTTCAATATACGAATTTATTAACGTTGCCAAAAGGCTTAAATAATTTCAGTTTTGATTTGTATTTCCTGAATTGTTCCCAATTATTTTTAGGCTTTCAGATAATATTTTATAGCCATATTCTTTGAACCACCAAATATGGTAGGCATATTGAACTTAATATTGATAAGTTACAAATAACCTAAAAAATTGTTTGTATCGAGATTTATGGATTTTTCTGCGTATTCAATACTTTGCATGCCAATAAATGGTGCTTTAATAGGTAACACTTCAATTTCATAACCAACAAATGCAGACTTGTAAGCATATAGGTCTGCAGGCTTATATTTTTGATATTCTAAAAATTCCAGATTTTTTTGCTAAATCTAAATAATGTTCAGCATTTGCAGTGTTTTTATTTCCAATACACCATGCTATATACACATACTGATAATTCAATAAATTTAGTCTGAGAGTATTTGATTTTTCGTTTATACTTTCCAAATTGTCAATCACCATTTTCCATGCGTGCATGGTATTGCTCACATAGGCATTATAGATTGTAGCATCGGTTTGGGCTATAACCTTAACACTTACTAGTATTATTAAAACAATGAATATATTCTTCTACCTTTCCATACATAATTCTTAGTGAATTTTATACCAATAGCCTTAATTATAACATGCAACAAAAAGAAATGCTGCGGTATTAATAATAAAATATTGCTTACGATATTTTGCTTGCTTATTATTGAAACAAGTATTCTTGTTAAAAGAATCAGCCCAATGTAATATAAAAACAATTCATAGCTTACATAAAGAACGGCGATAAACCCTAAAGTGGTAAAAAACCAAAAAAGAATGGCCGGAAATGATTGATTTCCAAAAAACATAAGCACATTTTTTGAAAATCCGTTTAATGCTTCACTATATGAATGATACATACGACACATTAGCCTATTATCGCCCAGCATACAAGAAATTATTACCTTATTCTTTTTTAAGTATCTTGAAATTGCAATGTCTTCAACAGGCGATTTTTTATATACCAAATGAGGATTAAACTTCTTGTAAGCCGAGGCAGAAAAAAACATGAACTGGCCGTTTGCCGCAGCATGAGACCTGAAAGGAGAAACCCGAACAAATATTAAGGGTAATAAGGTTAATAATATATAATTCATTAATGGCACTGTAATTTTTTCACTTGGTGTAATCATTATTTGTTTTGGAAAAACAGATAATAAACCTAATTTTTGTCTCTTGATAGTATTTAATGCATCTTCAATAATAGTATCGCTTAGTATTACATCAGCGTCAATAAAAAGAAGGTATTTCCCCTTGGCCTCTTTAGCCATAAAATGGCAAGCATAATTTTTTCCCAACCAACCTGATTCGAGTTTTTTCGATTCAATAAGCCTGACCCGGTTATCGATTGCAGACATGTTTTTTACAATATCTGCGGTACGGTCAGTCGATTGGTCGTCATAAACAAGTATTTCAACATGTTTATAGTTTAAAACCTGCATACTTTTTAACAAAGCACCTATATTTTTTTCTTCATTTCGGGCAGGGATCAATATTGAAACCAAATCGCTAAATTCTGATATTGTTCTCTTTAACTTTTGAATAAAAATCAGGTTAACAGTTGCATTGGCAAATTGCATCAAGGCAAAAATGAATACTATGTAGGCTAAATATATCATTTACTCTGGAATGTTTTTTTGATAATTAAGAGCCGTATTATAGAATTTATTATAAGCAAGTTGTAATGAGTCTTTATCTCTTTTTTCGTTCTTATAGCTTTCAATATGCATATATAAACTTGGTTTTGGCCTGGAAAAATACTCTACAAAATTGGCTACAAATAGTATATGTAAATCGTTGGCAACATTATCTAATATTTTTTCAAGTCCCGATTCAAAAGCTATATGTGTCTCATGCATAGATGCAATTTTTCCTTGCGGGAAAATAAAAATTATGTTTGACGAAGAGGTTAACAGTTGGGTGGTATATTTAATTGTTTGCAATAAACTTCGGGAGTTTTTCCGCACAGAATACCCCCCTGCATAATTAAAATACCAATGTTTATGCAGTTGCTTTTCAAGCATCATAAAATAGAATTTCCGATTTATCTTTTTGATGTTAAGATACATTATCCAAAAACCATCCCACCAACTTATATGATTTGCTATTATCAGAACAGGCAAATTTTCATCTTCAAACGTTCCAATAATATGAACTCTATGGAATGCTTTCTTTATTTTCCAAAGCGTATATTTTTGAAAAAAGGGATAAATAAAAAAATGATGCTTTGCTTCAATCATAATTATTATTGAAAAAAGAGAATGCCCAGTAAAAAACAAAACTGACTTAAAAACAATACTGTAGATAATTTATTGTTGGTGTTTATTTTGGCTATCTGAATTAGAGAAACAAAAACAAAACTAATACCATACCAGGCTACATAATTCTGAAATGGCACTTTTGAAGCTTCCCAATACCAAATATCCATTTTTGCAGCCACTTGCTCCAAAATAACATCATATAAAACCATTAAGCAAGCTGCCAGTAAAATCTTTAATAGCTTATTTATTCTAAACCGGTTAAAAATTGATGTGCTTGTGTATGTTAAAAACAGCCAGTTCAGACCAATTAATAATGGGGTATCCAATACTTTAGGACCAAGTGATTTTCCATAGTAATAATCTCCAAAAACAACTCCTGTATTAACACCAATAACCTCTATTCCCAACCCCAATATATAAACAGCTACAAATATCAGTATGCCCTTTTTGGTGTATTCTGTATGAAATAGGGCTAATAAATAGATACAAAGTAATAACGCAAAAGGAGTTATAAAGATGAAAATATTGGATGTTGCGGGTATTATAAAACCTAAAAAGCCTATGATATAAAAAATTACAATAAACTTTTTTATTTCTTTAACTTCAATTTTATTTTTTGGGTAAAGTTTCATTTTCAAGCTTGGATAGTAATTAAATAGTATTCAACCCCCTTTCAAATATTTACTTAAACCAAATGGTATAGTTTTCAGGGCAATTAGTTATAGCACTCACCAGTTCTGCATGATTAACATAATTGTAATCGGCAACTTCAACCGGATTTAGAATTGGTTTATCATCATAACAGCAAATAAATATATGGTCAAACTCATACTCGGTAAGTCCATTACCAAATGGTTCTTTGTAGGCAAAATCAAATATTTTTGACAAATCAGCTTTCATACCCATTTCTTCTTTTAAACTGCGATTAGCTGCTTCTAAATTTGATTCTCCGGGATATGGATGTATGCATGCAGTATTTGTCCATAAACCAGGTGAATGATATTTATCTAATGCACGTCTTTGTATCAGCATTTCCTTTTTTGAATTAAAAATTAAAACGGAAACTGCTCTATGAAGCAGGGCTTTTTTATGTGCTTCAATTTTCTCAATTGCACCTAGCTCGATATCGTGTTCATCTACCAGTATTACTTTATCAGAAGTCAATGTTATATCAGTTTAAATTTATATAGAAAATACACTTTTATGATTATCAGATATTTCTGCAGATTTGAAATTCTAATTCGATTATTTAAGATCTCGTCCGGGTGTTGTTTTTTTATTTTTTTGAGCAGCTTGTTGTAATAAAAGTAGGCTATTGAAACTGCAAGTTTTGACTTTCCGGGTAATTGTTTTATGCCTTTGTATGCAAAATAAAAATCCTTTTCAATTGATTTCTCAATCAAATCTTTTGTTTCCTGATTAAATTTCGAATTGCTTATTTCAGGGAAATAAGTCCTTCCTAATTTATTCATGTCAAATTTTAAGTCGCGCAAAAAATTCACTTTCTGAAATGCCGACCCCAGACTTTGAGCAGAGGCTTTTAAGTGCTCATATAATTTATCTTCTCCGTTACAAAAAACCTTAAGGCACATTAAACCTACAACATTAGCCGAACCGTAAATATATTGGCCAATCTCATTGTCTGTATTATAACTGGTTTTTGTTAAATCATAGCTCAAACTTTCCATAAAAGCATTAATGTGCTCAGAATATATCTTGTATCGTTTTACAGTATCAACAAAAGCCAATAAAATGGGGTTAATACTAATGTCATTTTTTAATGCATACTCTAAGTCTTTTTGAAGTGATTCTAAAAGAAATTTCTTGTCAAAATCATGAAAACTATCAACTATCTCATCAGCCAACCTTACAAAACCGTAGATGGCATAGATAGCTCTTCGCTTTTCCTTTTCCAGTAATGAAGTAGCAATAGAAAAGGAGGTACTGTATTTTCTGGTTATTAATTTGGAATTTGCGTAGCTAATATTTCTAAAGAACTCTAAACCCATAGTAATTATATCTTTTCCCAGCTTTCAACATTTCCTTCTAATATGGAAAAAAGAGGGTGCGGTTTAATCTCTTTTTCGTTTTTATGTTTCAAATAGCATTCGTAATCTCTTTTCTTGAGTTTTGCTAACAAATGAGTCATTTCAAATTCAAGTTGTCCTTTTGAAACGTTTATATCAAAAGGGCCTTTTTCGGTAATAAATTTATTTATATCAAAATTGTAATTTCTTTTTTGGGATTCCTCCCATACACATTGCAGATAGAAATTAATACTTTCTAAAGGAAATCTTGTATTTCTAAATCGCATAAGCTGGGGATGATTTTTATAACCAGAAGTCTTCCCTTCCAAAACTTTTTTAGCCAATAGTGTTTCCCGCCACAGGGCAACCAATCCCTTTTGGTCAAGATATTTTGGATGTAATGACCAAATTCTCATAATTAAGTATTGATAAGACAATATATAAAAATTAAACGATTGGAATGCACTCTTTTGCAAATTTTGGTCTGCGGATCAACCTGTGCGATTTGCAATTGAAAATCATGAACACCAAATAAATTAAAAATATTCGTGAATAAATGTGTGCAATGTGTGTTAGCTTATTAATTTTTTTCAAGTGTTTACGCTCACAATAAATAACAGATAATATTATTCTATAAATTCCATCATTGGGTTATAAAAAATTATTCATTTGCAAATGAAAAGTGCATTTGAACTATAACCCAATGTCCTTCTCTCTTCTCAAGTACTCCTGTCCAGCGGGTATTCACCCAGCAGGCAGGTTGTCCTTTCCATTCGTTGATATCATCAAGTAAACAGTAATACCAGGCAACATCTCCTGAGTTAGATAGGCTAATTTTCAGATCACGAATTTCATATCTAACTGCTTTGAAATCTGGATTTCCCCAGAACGCCTCATTCTTTTTGAAATCGGAAATACCCATGATTAAACCTGGGGTTGGATCAACTTCAATGTAGTTTGAATCGTTTGCAATTACACTATAAAGCAGTTTAAAATCCTTAGTTTTAGCCCAACCAATACTGTTATGAATAGTCTTTTCAATACAAGCTATTTCAGCGGTTTTATTAATGGCAACTCTACTTGAACTTTTGACACATGAAATAACTGTAACAATTGCTAGAAGACTGGCACTTACAATGAAAATTTTTGTATTCATTTTTATATTTATTTTTCAATTTAAACTTGAAAATGTTAAAGTATAATATGTTAGTTCAATTTCACTGTGTCGCTGTTTTTCTCCGCTTGTTGTAATGCGTTGATATTATCAATTTCTTAATATTACTAATTCTTCCTTACAAATAATATACACACCATTCACATTTTTTATTTTAAAAGTGTAGTCACTATAATTATTCCTGCA
>Ga0315547_1000067_pt1 | contig 128633 bp, 107 predicted proteins | sample SalMarSW160240MG_2_FD_202542 | JGI IMG/M metagenome (GOLD analysis project Ga0315547, IMG submission 202542) | Salt marsh sediment microbial communities from the Plum Island Ecosystem LTER, Massachusetts, United States - Salt Marsh Sediment SW1601-240 ...
TCCAGAATAAATAAAGATGTTATTTGTTTACACTGGTTGTATCAGCAACATATGCAAACATCTCCTCAAGAGTATCAAATTTTTCAAATAGTTTTAAAGCCTTTTGCAATTGTGGGTCTTGTTTAACAGCAATCTTATTACCTTGTTCCAAGCCAAATTTATTACTAACAATCTGATACTCTACGGAATTTTTTAGCCATTCTTTTGCTTCATCCATTTGCTCTTCTGTATATTCAATTTTAGTCTCATTAATATATTCCACAAATTGATTAAATATATCATCTGTAACTGTAAAATCTTTTTCAATATCGTGTGAAGCAATATACTCAACAGCAAAGTTGAAGAATAGATTCTTTCGCACCACGGAAATCTCAAAAGTGCTGAGTGTATCCTGTTTGATGATTATATCAGGAGTAATACCACCACCGCCGTAAAAAACTCTACCGCTTACCGTATGGAAGACTTGTTTATTGTTTACTTTTGAACTATCTACTACTAATTTATTCGTGGAATCTTTTTTACGGTCTTTTTGTATACATCTTCCGCTTTTAATATAATATTTTGAGGTAGTGATTTTTATACCATTTCCCATTGGAAGAGGAAATAGTTGTTGAACAGAGCCTTTGCCAAAACTATTTTCACCGACAATTAAAGCTTTATCCCAATCTTGCAATGAGCCTGCAAAAATTTCAGAAGCACTTGCACTTCCATTATTAATTAAAACGATAATAGGAATTGAATCAAATGAATAATTATCATTTGTATAGAATTTTTTTTCGAATTCTTCCTTTCTTCCTTTTGTATAAACCACTAATTTATTCATTGGAAGGAATTCATCAACGGTTTCTACTGCCTGGTCCAGCAATCCTCCGGGATTTGAACGCAAGTCAAGTAGTAACCCTTTGATATTTTGTTCTGATAATTCAAGTAATGCTTTATGTAAATCTTTATCAGTTGTAGCATTAAAATTTGTGATTCTGATATAGCCTATATCATCTTTAATTTTGTATACATAAGGTATGCTTGCGATTTTTACCACATCTCGCACAATTTCAATATTCATAACTTCAGGAACACCTTCACGCTTGATAGTGATATTGACTTTTGTTCCTTTTGGACCTCGCAAGTTTTTAGCAGCTTTACTTGCACTCCATCCCTTTGTAGATTCATCATTAACCTTAATAATCTGGTCGCCAGCCATCAAACCATATCGAGAAGCAGGAGTTCCTTCAATTACTGACATTACAGTTATGTAGTCATCTTGTGAGGAGATATGAATTCCCAGACCGCCAAATTCACCTCTGGTTGTAGTTTTTAACTCTTCAAAGTCCTCTTTTGTGAGATATGTTGTATAAGGGTCAAGGGTTTCTAACATACCTTGAATAGCGCCAGTAATCAAGTTCTCTGGATTAATTTCTTCAACATAGTTTTTCTCAAGTTTAGATAGGATTTGAGTAAAAAGTTGCATATAAGAATAGAGATTTCCCTCATTATTTGCTCGGGCTGCACTGAATCTTCCTGCCCAAAAACCTATGATAATAAGAAGAACTATTAAAAGAATTAAATTCTTTTTATTTTTCATCTGAAAGTCCTTTCGCCACAAAGGCACAAAAACACAAAGAAAATAAATACAAACTCTCATTCCCAAGCCCTCCCCAATTGAATTGGGGATTGGGAATGCTTACAATTTTAGTTTATTTAGTAAATTAGATATATGACTCATTATTTTATAATGTATGATTTCTACCTTATCTTGTCCATATAAAACTATTATTCTCTCTTTTTCAGATTTTGCTAATTTAAGAAATCCTTCTCTAACTTTTTTGTGAAAATTTAAATTTTCGCTCTCTAATCTGTCAATTCCTTTTGAAGGGTCAACATTTTTTTTTACTCTCAACAAACCAATTTCTACAGGTAAATCAATCACAAAAGTAATATCCGGTTTTAACCCATTAGTTGCTATTTTATTTATAAAGTCAATATCTTTATAAGAAATTTCTCTCGCAGCGCCCTGATAAGCATAAGTAGAGTCGTAGTATCGGTCACAGATTACAATAATACCTTTTTTAAGAGCAGGCAGAATCCATTCCATTGTATGTTGGCTACGGCTTGCCATATAAAGAAATACCTCTGTTAATCTATGCATTTCTGTGAATTCTTTATTAAGCAATATATCTCTAATTTTTTCAGAAATACGAGGGCCTCCAGGTTCACGAGTGAACAAAACTTTATAATCCTGAATTCTGAGTTCCTCAGCTAAAAGTTTTGCCTGTGTTGTTTTACCGCAGCCTTCAATGCCTTCAAAAGTGATAAATATGCCGTTCATATCTTTAATATATTTCTCAAATAATTATTATTTATAATACTTCCAAAATCAGATGTTATTGAAGTTTTATATTTAGGGTAGTCAATATATTACTTCATATTTTTATTTTTCGTTACGTGTAAGGATTATTTTATAACCGAGTAAAAAATGATAATCTGATTTTTCAATCAATTTTAGTTTTATTTCATTTTCCATAATTAATTTAGGTGCATTTTCAAAATAATCTCTATAAACTCGAAAGCCAACTTCATCATCTTCAATTATGAAATCACCAATTTCACCAAAATATTCTTGAACAATATCAAGAATCCTTACACAAATCTTTTCACTTAACTTAGTAAAGGTATTTATTTTGTATCCATCAATTATCATCATAAATATGTTTTGCTTAATGCAATTTTATAATCATTTTCAACTTCATTATAGTTTCTAAAAAAACAGCGATTATTCCTTTTTAAAAGTATAAATGTACTTTTGTTAAGTTCCTTGTAAAATTTTTCTTCTCTATCTTTGCTAGAAATACAATAAAATATTGCCTGAAAATCCTGTAATTCCATAAATTTTATAAATGCATTTCTAAAATTTGTTGATTGTTCCACTTCAAAGACTTTATATGGGAATCCTTTTTCGTTAAACCAAATTACATCAAAAAAACGTACCGTATCTTTTATAATATTCTCATAGGTAAACAAAGGTATTTCTGAAAGAGTAGATAAACTTCCTAATCTTTTATTGTCAAATATCCAGCTTTTATCATATGTATAAGTATTTTCTACATCTTTCTTATTATTACCAATTTCTAACAACATCCCTTGTATTTTCGCGTGCAGTCTCTCTTTGGGTTTTTGTTTTTTTAAAGCTTGGCTTGAAGTTTTAGCTAATTTATCTACAAACCCTGCTAAGGCATAAACCCCCAGTCCTATTCGTGTAAACTTTTTATCTCTTTGAACTATTGCTTGAATGGTATAATCTGGAGTTTCCCCTTTCATCTTGGATTTATCTTTATATTTCCAAATTTCCTTATAAATAAGTTTTAATGGTGCAAAATAATTGTTATTTAACATTACTTGTTCTATTGCTGCAGAATATGATAAGTCTATATTTTGTTTCATTGAATATTATCCTTAACAATTTTTTAATATAGTTCCGCTACCAAGAAAAGGGTCTAAGACCCATTCTCTTTTTTTTGTATATCTTCTTAGAAGTTGGTTTGGAATTTGTGGAATGAAATTCCCCCAATATTCAGCAGAGTGAGCACCGGAATTATCCCTTTTATCAAGAATCCAAAGGCTATCTGTTAATATATCATTATACTCTTTCCAGCGATATAAATTAATATCATTTATTTTACTGGTTTTTATCTCCGTTAAACCTTTTATTAACCTGTTTAAATAATACTTTGTTCTTTCTAATGTTTTTGTTTCTAAAATTTGTTGTAATTCATTTTCAATGTATTTTCTACTTACATTTATTGTTTGACCATTGGAAACTATGTTTAGTACTCCCAGCTTATCAATTTTAAAACTTTTTAAATTATTTTTTAAATCAGCAATTTTCCATTTTATTTTCCCAAGATTTTCTTTAGAAAGTAAATCTTTTAGAATTTCAATTATTTTATCTTTATTAATTATCATTTTTAATAATATTTATTTACAATTAATAGTATATATTATGAGGACAAACTTTTTCATATAAATACTATACTCATATTTAATTCAGACTTTTTGACAGTATTAGAATACTGGCACGCCCGGAGGGAGTCGAACCCCCAACACTCGGATCCGAAGTCCGATGCTCTATCCAATTGAACTACGGGCGCACTTACCAGCAATTTCTATATAATTTATTTTGTGTCAACAATTTTCATTCTGAAAAATTACACATAATTATTTTCGACAGTTTTTTATTGTAAATTTATTGACATCTAAAATAGATTTATAATACTTTATTAATTAAAGTTAACAAAGTTTTATAGAACTTGAGTTAGATATTAATATAAAGATTAAGGATAGGGATGAAGGATACTTTATCGTTAAAAATTCTAAAGAAATTTTTATGGGCGGGTTTAGCACTCATAATAGTTGTTTTAATAGGAACAATAACCTACTGGTTTATTGGGAGCAGGCAATATTCTATTTTGAATTGCCTTTATATGACAGTTATTACTATTGCTACAATTGGGTATAAGGAAATAATTGACCTATCCTGTAAGCCTATCGGGAGAGTATTTACAATATTTTTGGCGTTTTCTGGCATAGGGATTCTAACTTATGTGTTTTCAAGTTTTACAGCCTTTGCAGTAGAAGGCGAATTGAAAGAAACTTTTAGGAGACGAAAAATGGAGAAAATGATTAAAAAACTTAAAAATCACTTTATTGTATGCGGTATTGAAAAGGTGGGCTTGCATATTGTAAATGAACTTCATACAACCAAAAGACCATATTTGATAGTAGAAGCCGACTCAATGAGAATTGAAAAGCTTTTAGAAACACTTCCTGACCAACTTTACATAGAAGGTGATGCTACTGATGACAATGTTCTATTGAGGTCTGGAATTAAACAAGCGAGAGGGTTATTTGCAGCTATGGAGGATGATAACATAAATCTGGTAATAAGTTTGACCGCAAAACAGTTGAATCCAGACATTAGAGTAGTCGCTAGTTGTCATGAGCTAATTAATATTGAAAAGTTGAAAAAGGCAGGGGCTGATGCTGTAATTTCTCCAACTTCTATTGGAGGGCTTAGAATGGCATCTGAAATGATAAGACCTACGGCTGTATCATTCTTAGATACAATGTTGAGGGATAAATATAAAAATTTGCGAATTGAAGAAATAACTATTTCTGAGCGGTTTATTGGGAAACCCATCTCATCGCTGAATCTTAATAAGTACCGTAATACATTATTGTTAGCCATAAAGACAAAAAGTGGTTGGATTTACAAACCTTCTGAAAGCTATGCCATTGAACCTGAGAATACTTTAATTCTTATGACAACTCCAGAAGAAAGGGAAGAAATAGAAAAGTATATTTTGAGAATGTAGTACTTTATTGAACTTATTGATACACCTTTGAAAAATTCAATTTTTTTAATGTATTTCTAAAAGAACAAAATGTTAGAGATAAAGCTTACTTCTGAAGGCAAAATACCAGTATTTAATCTGAAAGGTCGTTTTGATGGTTATGGAGCATCTTTGTTTGATGAAGAATCAAGCAAAATTAGCGAAGAGATTAATTATTGGATTATTGATTTTTCAGAGGTTAATTACTTATCAAGTGCTGGAATCAGATCTCTGATAAAAGCCGAGAAATCACTCCGCACAAAGACGGGAAGAACCATTTTAGTTGCACTATCTGCCGGGTTGAGACGAGTTTTAGAACTTACAGGTTTACTGGGTCAGTTTCATATTTCAGATTCAATTTCAGAAGCATTAAAGCAAGTTAAAGAAATCCAAACTGCTGATGAATCTGCTATAAAACATTTATTAGATGATAGAGAATATCAATTAAGATGGGCTTCTAAAAAAGCAAGTATCCTTGATTTGTGGGGCTCTTTGAACAATATTAAAGATGGAGAATTATTTTCAGAAAATCTTATTTGTACAAATCTTCAAGAGTTAGGATATGCTTTTGGTATTGGCGGGTTTGGAAACACAAAATATCAGGCTTGTGAAGCACTTGGAGAATTTATTTCAACTCCAACATTTGCAGGAATTATTCCTGCTGATGGACACTGTCTTTCTGATTTTCTTATTACAGATAAGCCATCTGATACAGAGGTGTATCTTTTATCTGCATATGGTTTTTCAGGAAAACCTGCAGGAGTTTTTGATGTTAATAGCCAATCACCCTTTACATTGAAAGAATTAATTGAGGATACATTTAATCTAACTACAAAAAATAAAGAAGAAATTCCACCATTGATTGGTTTAATAATTTTAGCTGAACCAGATGAACTTATTTGTACACATTTTAGAACTAAAAATGATATTTCTGTTGGAGAATATTGTAAAGAAAGATTCTCTGATGAAAGAGGAACTTTAATCATTGGAGTCGCTGTTAATGAAACAGTTTTGAAATCATCAAAAGATAAATCAGTTTCACAATTTGTGGAGCATATCACTAAATATCCTATAACTGAGACTCGTTTCTTTCACGGACACGGAGTATTGTTATCTGAATTACCAGCTTTATCAGTTAGAATAGATTTAGATAGCTGCATTCAGAAAATATCAAATCTTGAAAATCTTAAAACCGTTGCTCATATCCAGATAGATTCAAAAATTAAAAGTGCAAGAGTCTGGTTCTTCTTACCCAAAACTATCCGTTCTGCCGATGAAAAAAGACTAAAAATTAATGTTGAGAAAGGAACGGAATTATTAGATGAATGGGATGTTATCATCAGACGAATATACTCCAATGCTGGACGAGTTGTTATTAATGAATTACATGGTGGTTTCACTTCAAAAACCTTTTATGTAACCAGTTATGATAAAGAAGGCAGAAGACTGCTTCCAACGGTTTTAAAAATTGGTTCAATAAAAGACACCCAAAATGAAGTTGATGCTTATCATAATTATGTTAAAAAGTTCATTTTGAATAATAGCGTAACAATTATGGGTAACACTACTTATGGAGATTGGGGTGGATTACGCTACAATTTTGTTGGTATAAATGGTCCAGATAGCAAATTAACCTGGTTGACAGATTACTATAAAAAGTTTCCAATAGATGAACTGACTCCTCTTTTTGATAGGGTATTTACTGATATACTTAAGCCCTGGTATGGACAACCTAAATGGGAACCAATTTATCCGTATGTTGAACATAGTCCCCTTGAAATGTTTCCTGGTATATTTGAGTCTTTAGAAAAGGAACTTGGCATATCTCCTGATGAAAAGAGTGTGTGTTGTAAAGAACTTGGAATGAAGCTTCCAAATCCATACTACTTTCTAAAGTATGAATATCCAAGGCGCAAAATTTATTCTCGACTCTGGTATAAATCCATAACTCATGGAGACCTTAATATGCAGAATATTCTTCTTGATGAAGTTGAAAATATTTATATTATAGATTTTTCAGAGACAAAACCACGAAATATCGTTTCTGATTTTGCCAGATTGGAGCCAATATTTACAATTGAAATGACACATCTGGAAAGTGAAAAAGATTTGAAAGAACTAATTGAGTTTCATGCAGGATTAGCTAAAACAAACTCAATCAAAGAAATACCCCCATTCAAATATAAAGGTTCTGAGCCTATGGTAGAGAAGGCATATAAGATGATTTGCTGTGTGAGAAAATATGCGGATATTGTTACGCTTTTTGATAATGATATTGTTCCTTATTTACTTGCTATTTTAGAATGGACATACCCTATTATTACTTATAGAAGTGTTGGACCTTTAGAGAGGAAATTAGCATTGTATAGCGCGGCTTTTATCTGTAGAAAGATTATGGAACTAGATTAAAAAAATTTACCACAAAGACTCATCATGCCAAAGGCAGATCCGCCTTAGGCGGAAAGGCACAAAGGTAAAAATGTTAATTATATTCTTAGTGTCTTTGTGTCTTCGTGGCAAAAAATATATCAAATGAGCACAATAAAAATGTTATCCTGGAATGTGAATGGCTTACGAGCTGCCCTAAACAAAGGATTCAAAAAATTTGTTGAAAAGGGAAATCCAAATATCTTATGCATACAGGAAATAAAATTACAAGAAGGTCAGGTTGATTTACATTTTGGCGGATATTATGATTATTGGAATTATGCAGAAAGGAAAGGATACTCAGGAACAGCGATATTCACAAATATTAAGCCAATTGAAGTAAGTTATGGTATTGGTATAGCAGAGCACGACAAAGAAGGAAGGATTATTACATTATCATTTGAAGACTATTTTTTAGTAAATGTTTACACCCCAAATTCTCAAAGGGGGCTTACAAGATTACAATATAGACAGCAATGGGACAAAGACTTTTTGCAATACTTAAAAGGATTAGAAAAGGAAAAACCAGTGATTTTTTGTGGAGACCTTAATGTGGCACATAAAGAAATTGATTTAGCAAATCCGGAAAGAAACAGGATGAATGCAGGTTTTACCGATGAAGAACGAGCAGGTTTTACAAATATTGTGCAAGCAGGATTTATTGATACTTTTAGAGAATTTCACAAAGAACAAGGACAATATACCTGGTGGAGTTATATGTTCCATGCAAGAGAAAAGAATATTGGATGGCGTATTGATTACTTTTGTATATCAAAAATATTAAGAAAAAGATTAAAGGATGCTTTTATATTATCCGATGTGATGGGTTCAGACCATTGTCCTATGGGGATTGAGATTACTATTTAAAATCTGATTTTTAAATTGGATGAAAAACTTGACTTTTATTTTTTAATTTCAATAAAATTTAATAAGAATAAAATATTCGAATTTATTCTGATGAAAGGAGATACATTATGACTAAAATGTTTAAACTGACTCTTTTGTTGTTTTTATTAGTTGGACTTATCCAGTGTTCAGAGCATTCCACAGCACCCACCTCAGGGCTACCAAGAAACTTAACCACTGCTGAAAACAATTTAATTAACTCAAATAACAAATTTGGGTTTAAACTGTTCAGAGAAGTTATTGAACAAGAGAATGCAGATACAAATGTTTTTATATCTCCGTTGAGTGTTGCTATGGCATTGGGTATGACTTACAATGGTGCCAATGGGACCACAGAAGAAGCAATGAGGGCAACCCTTGAATTTGGAAATCTAACAATTCAGGAGATAAATGAATCCTATCAGAGTTTGATTGAATTGTTAATAAACCTTGACCCGAAAGTGATATTTCAAATAGCTAATTCAATTTGGTATCGTCAAGGAAAAGTTTTTGAGCAGGATTTTCTGAACATCAATCAAACCTATTTTAATGCAACAGTGCGAGGATTAAATTTTAACAATCCCAATGCAGCAGATACGATGAACGAGTGGGTTGATGAAAATACCAATGGGAAAATTACAGAAATAGTTGGTAAACCAATTAATCCTTTAACAGTGATGTTCCTCATTAATGCCATCTATTTTAAGGGAACATGGACATATGAATTTGATCCAGAGCAAACACAAGATGATTGGTTCACTTTGCCTAATGGCTCGCAAATACCTTGTAGAATGATGACAATGGGTGATGAGCTTTATTACTTTCAGAATGATGATTTTGAAGCGATTGATTTGCTGTACGGTGATGGTAAATTCAGTATGACTATTTTTCTTCCCCAAAGACAAACTTATATAGATTCGCTGATAACCGAGTTTAACCAGGAGAATTGGGATAACTGGATGAGTAATTTTACTAAGCAATTTGGAATAATAGAATTGCCAAAGGTTAAATTGGAATATGGAAAATGCTTGAATGATGTTTTGAAATCATTAGGGATGGAAATCGCTTTCAACCGTTATCAGGCTGATTTTACTAAAATGCGCAAGTCAGGTGGCTTGTGGATCAGCAAGGTAAAGCATAAGACCTTTGTAGAGGTGAATGAGGAAGGTACTGAAGCCGCAGCAGTTACTTCTGTGGAAATGATGGAGAGTTGTATCCCTGGCACACCCCTTGATTTTCAGATGCGTGTTGACCGTCCATTCATTTTTGTAATACGAGAGCATAATTCCCAGACTATACTTTTTATGGGAAAGATTGTGGAGCCGAGTTGGGATGGAGAATAGAAAATAGGTTGAATGATTCTGTTTTATTTGGTCTGATGTGAGAAACTAATTTTTTCATTTGTTTGAATAAAAGTAAGGTATTTCTCCGGGAATGCTTTTCATTTTACTTTTTTACCCCCTTAGATAAGTTTCTATGTAGACTAGAAATAGGCAAACCCTAACTATCTAACGGGGTAAATTTTTTTTTTGATATTTTCTATTTCACTACTTCTAAATATAGAAATACTTCTTTCCCGTTCACATCCCATTTTTTCATATTATCTGAGCTATTCTTAGAAACAATTTCAACAGCCAAAGTTTCAGCTCTAATGTAATCACCAAATTGTGCAAAAGTTCTCTTTATCTCTTTATCTTTTGAAAAATAAGATATCTTTATTCTGTCCATAATATCAAAGTCATTCTCTTTTCTCATAAATTGAATTTTATTAACCAGTTCTCTTGCGTAACCTTCCAAAATTAATTCTTCATCAAGTTTTATATCCAGGGCGACAAATACATTGCCTTGCTCCTCAAAGACAAAATTTTCCTTATTAAGAGTTTTTATATCGAGTCTATCAGCAGTTAATTTGATTTCAACATTATCAACATCAAGATGGTAGCAACCATTAGCGTTTATCTCGTCAATCAGATGATTTGCATCCATGTTTTGTAGAGTTTCTGAGATATGAGATAGATGTTTGCCATATTTTGGTCCAAGAACTTTATAATTTGGCGTTACTTCATAATCTATAAATTGTTTTTTATCAGAAGTATAAGCAATATTTTTAATATTGATTTCTTCAACAATCAATGATTTCATTCGTTCAACAACATCCTTGAATTTTTCAGGCAGATAAAGAGTTCTCAAAGGCTGTCGTATCTTAATCTGCACCTCATTTCTTGCTGCACGAGCGAGAGTTACAATATCTATCACATTTTTCATATCGTGTTCTAATTTTTTATTTATAAGTGATTCATCATATTCAGGAAATTCCTCAAGATGGACGCTCTCTTTTTCAGTAAGTATTCTAAAGATTTCTTCTGAAACAAATGGAGCAAAAGGTGCACAAAGTTTAGATACATTTAGCAGTATTTCATAAAGAGTCAGATATGCAGAGATTTTATCATCTTCCATTCCAGAAGCCCAACACCGTTTTCTAATGCGACGGACATACCAATTACTGACATCATTGATAATAAAATTTTGGATTAGACGAACAGAACGAGTAAGGTCGAATTTTTCATTAAATTCTGTTACACTTTTAATTATTGAAGTTAGCCTTGAGATAACCCAGCGGTCAAGCTCTGGTCTATCTTTGGCATCAATCTTATAATTATCGTAAACAAAATTATCAATATTTGCGTAAGTAACAAAGAATGACAGGACATTCTTTAGAGTTCCGAAGAATTTATTATTAACTTCCTTTATTCCTTCCTCATCAAATCTTGTTGGCGTCCAGGGAGGGCTGACTGCAAGCATATACCAACGAGTTGCATCAGCACCATATTTATGAAAGATATAAAACACATCTACCGCATTACCTTTTGATTTGCTCATTTTAATACCATTCTTGTCCAGGACCAGGTCATTAACCAGGCAGCTTTTGTATGAAGAAACTCCCTTTATAAAGGTTGAAATGGCAAGCAAAGTATAGAACCATCCTCTTGTTTGGTCAATCCCTTCTGCTATAAAGTCTGCAGGGAAAAGGTCTGCATCAAAAATGTCTTGATTTTCAAAAGGATAATGCCATTGTCCAAAAGGCATTGAGCCGGAATCAAACCAGCAATCAATTACTTCTGGTGTGCGGTGCATTTTCCCCCCACATTTCGGGCAGGTAAATTCAATCTCATCAACATAAGGACGATGGAGTTCAATATCTTCAGGCACAGGATTTCCATTATGCATCTTTCCTTTTTTTATCAAACTTTTGATGGAATCAGGCGAATCCTGTGTTTTACAATTTTCGCAAATCCAGATGTTGAGGGGTGTTCCCCAGTATCTATCACGACTTAATGCCCAATCAACATTATTATCAAGCCAATCTCCAAACCGTTTCTCGCCAACATATTTTGGATACCAGTTGATTTTGGCATTGTTCTCTTTCATTTTATCAACGAATGCGGTTGTTTTTATATACCATGATTTCCGAGCAAAGTATATAAGTGGGCTGTTACATCTCCAGCAGAAGGGATATGTGTGCTTTATCTGAGTTCTATCATAAAGAAGTCCTCTATCTTTTAAATCTTTGATGATATATTTATCAGCATCTTTTACAAATAGTCCAGCCCAATCTGTAACTTCATCAGTAAATTTTCCTTCTTCATTTACAGGTTGAATAAAGGGAAGGTCATACTTTTTGCCGGTTTTGTAGTCATCTTCACCGAACGCAGGAGCTGTATGAACAATACCGGTTCCGTCTTCCATAGTAACATAATCTCCCAAAACTACATAGAATGCTTTCTTATCAGGAACTATAAAAGGGAAGAGTTGTTCATATTCAATATTTTTTAAATCAGAACCTTTGTATTCCTCAATTATTGAATAATTACCTTTGATTGTATCCAATCTTTCTTTTGCTAAGATCAAATACTCTTCACCATTTTGAATTTTTACATATTTATGGTCAGGATGAACTACAAGTGCCACATTGGAAATCAAAGTCCACGGAGTAGTTGTCCATGCAAGAAAATAAATATCATTATTTTTAATTTTTCCGCCATAGGCGGATCCACCTCTGGCGGATAATTTTCCATTTTTCATTTTGAATTTAATAAATATGGATGGGTCTTCTACTTCACAATATCCAAGTGCGACCTCATGGCTGGAGAGGGGTGTTCCGCAGCTTGGGCAGAAGGGGACGATTTTATTTTCCTGATAAATCATTCCTTTTTTCCAGAACTGGTTCAAAAGCCACCAGACAGATTCAATATAATCGTTTGTGAGAGTAATATACGGATTATCCATATCTAACCAGTAACCTAACAGATTTGTCATCTCACGCCATTCTTTTTCATAACTAAATACAGATTCACGGCATTTTTTATTGAATTTTTCAATTCCATATTCTTCAATTTGTTTTTTTGTATTGAAACCTAATTCCTTTTGAACTTCTATTTCAACTGGCAAACCGTGAGTATCCCAACCTGCTTTTCTTTTTACCTGAAATCCTCGCATTGTTTTATAACGGCAGACCACATCTTTCAATGTTCTGCTAATCACATGATGAATTCCTGGCAAACCATTTGCTGTTGGAGGTCCTTCATAGAATATATATTTCGGAGAGTCTTCACGGATACTTTCGCTTTTTTGGGCGATATTATTCTTCTGCCAGTATTTCCGAATTCTTTTTTCCAAATTTACTGGTTTCTCTTTTACATTGAGCTGTTTATACATACTTTCTCCACTGTCCGCTAGACCCGATTTATCGGGACTCCGTCTCGGAGCTGGCGGATTAGCCACAAAATTTCACAAAATCTCACGAAAAAACAATCAGCTTCAGTTCTGTCAAGGAATGGTCCTTGACAGCCAGAGAAAAAACAATAATAATTTTGTGGATTTTCGTGTGGTTTTCCGCCAAAGGCGGATCTGCCTCTGGCATGATGTGGCTCATATACAAAAAACCGCAACAGGCTACCCCATCGCGGCTAAACAGATTTTTGGACATAACCCTTAAAGGTTGAAAATCCCGATAAAAATCAAGCCTATTTTAATATTAACTTTCATATATAATCTTTCCCTAACTTTATATTCAAAAAAGACAATAGCCTATTCATTCTGTCAAGAATTTGTTGATAAAAATATGCATCCCCCAAAAAATTTTAGATTTAAACCCGACTCAGGCTATTATAGTGTTGGAATGCCACCCCTCTCCCCGAGAAAAATCGGGATTTCGTCACGAAATATTCGGGACTCAACAAGAGGGGATTTATATAGGTTATTATGTCTGTGGAGACATTTTTTTCTTGACCCCATGAAATACAGTATTTCACAGGGCAGGCAGATTATTTTTGAAGAAATTATTGTTGTTATTTAATAGAACAATAAAACTTCAGTTAATTAGATATAAGAAATTTTATATTGTGAATTTATTTAACAGATGGAAAATAGAATATTGCCTGAAATAAAGGCTTTAGAATAATTTGGTGTTAAATTATTTAAAAAATTTAAAAAAATAAATTTTTTTCTTGACAAACTATTTTTGAAGAAATTTATTTGTCCCTAAATGAAACAACATAAATTCAAGATGATATTAGAAAGATGGAAGATTGAATATTTATGAAAGAAAATTTTTCTATTGAGAACTTAATCAAAATAGGATTAATAGAATCCGAAGCAAAGATTTATCTTAATTTACTTAAAAAAAAGAGTTTCACTGCCTCAGAAATATCAAGACTTTCTGAAATATCTCGCTCAAAAACTTATGAGATACTAAATCAACTGGTTCAAAAAGGTTTATGTGTTGAGATATTGGGAACCGTAAAAAAATATGCCTCTGCAAATCCTAAAACAGCTTTTAACGGTCTTCAGCAAAAACTCCAACAAGAATTAGAAAATAAAAAAATTCTTATATCAAACTTATCTGAAACTCTTTTACCTTTATACCTTTCTGAAAAAGAAAACACAGACCCTTTGGATTATATACAGGTGATAAGAGAAAGAAGTGTTGTAATGCAAAAATACACATCCTTAATGAATATAACAAAAGAAGAGATCTTAATTTTTACCAAGACCCCTTTTTACTTTGGAACGACAGAAAATGATCAAACCGGTTTGAATTTATTAAATACAGGCATCAAGGCAAAATCAATTTATGAAGTTGGGGATGTAATAAAACAAGATTATTTTAATAATATTGAGATGTTTATGAAAGCCGGGGAAGAAGCTAGGATTGTTGATGAGTTACCAATGAAAATGGTGATTTTTGATAAAAAAATTGTATTATGTATTTTAAAAAACACGATAAGTAATAAAAATTTATTTACAACGTTGATTATTGAACATAAAGATTTTGCCAAAAGTTTTGTTAAGTTATTTGAAGCTTATTGGCAAAACTCAATGACTTTGGAAGAGTTTAAGATTAAGGGGGTGTAATAATTTAACTATGAAGAATATGAAAAGACAAATAGGCACTTTATGTATGTATTATGAATACTTGATATGTAAAAGTTATTTTATTACACCCCCTAAGGAAAAAATCTCGTAAAAAGAGAAGGGGCTGTTAGCTTTTGACTTTGGTAGGTTCTACTAACAGCCCCACAGGAATGACATGGAAACAGGAACAGAGCAGAAATGGTTCATTCCCATTATGCCATTGTGCATTAATGGAAAACCCGGATTCATGCTGTCAAGAAAAAAGAAAGGAAGCTGAGAATGTTAATGTCAAAAATAGGAATAGAATGTTTTACCACAGTAAATAGTAACACTGTGAACATTCTGGTTAAAAATGTTAATTTCATTGATAGGCCTCCGTTGGGTAGATACAGGCTTGCCCTCCATTTTTTAAGAGGGTTTATCCTGTATATATCTCAATGGAAATTATGATAACAAAAAAATTAATCCCAGTGAAATAATCCCGATTTATCGGGACCCGGGATAAAAGGAGTAAAGATGAAAAAGAAAGTAGCATTATTAGCCTGTCTTATCTTACTGCCGGTTTTAGCATTTGCCCAACATACTGGTGGCAGCTATGATGGCTATGCAATGGGAGAAACACCAGAAGGTGGTTCAACCCTTCCAGTAGAACTTGTTTCAGGCTCACTTGAGGCAGAGTATACAATAAACCAATATGAGCAGGAATATGTTATAGTTAAGTGGACCACAGCGAGTGAGACAGATGTAATAGGTTTCAATATCCATCGTTCTAACAAGAATGATTTTGAGGCAGCAGAGAAAATCAATTTAGAGATGATTTCTGGACAGGGAACGAGTTCGGAGACTCACAAATATACTTATTGTGATGAATCACTGATAGAGCAGAATATACAGCCAGGAGATACATATTGGTATTGGCTTGAGGTAGTAGAATTGGGCGGCTCTTCATATATTTACGGTGAGAATTGCAAGGTAGTTATTCCAGATGATTATGAACCACCAGTTCCACCAGACATTCCTATAATATACGGACTATATCAGAACTGTCCTAATCCATTTAATCCGGCATCTGCTTCCAGAACCAAAGTATTCTTCTGTCTTCATAAAGGTGCTCAAGTAGAGATAAATGTGTATAACTTATTGGGTCAGCATGTGAGATGTATCTATAAAGGACATGCAGAGTTTGATGATAGCAATCCTATGCCAAAAGTTGCCTATTGGAACGGAAAAGATGAGAATGGAGTTGAACAACAAATTGGAATCTATCTTTATCAATTGAAGGTAAATGATACAGTAAATGAGATTAAAAGGTTGATATTAATAAGGTAATATCTTGTGCAGAGAAATAATATCTCTGGACACTAAGATTAAGAAAAAAGGAGAAACAATGAAAGCAAAAAAGATTCTAACATTAGTGGCTACAATATTGTTTGTAGCTCTAGTTACAATGCCCCTATGGGCAAACCATGTTGTTGTAGAAGATGTATCTCTCACTGACCAGAATACCACCTTGCACTACGCAAACATCAAGTTTGATATCTCATGGGAGAATTCCTGGCGATTGGATGGTGTGGCTGCGCCTAATAATTGGGATGCTGCCTGGGTGTTTGCAAAGTGGAAACTGCACAGCGGCACAGACTGGGACTGGGCACACTGCACATTGAATACAAGTGGGCACTCTGCCCCAACAGGTTCAGTTGTAGAAAACCCAACTTCCGATAACCCACAAACCGGGGTATTCATTTATCGTTCTGAGGACAATAAGACAACCGCGGGAAATGCTGCCAGTGTGGACTGGAACAATGTAAAGCTCCGCTGGAACTACGGTGATGACGGCGTTTCTGACGATGCCATCGTAGATGTAAAAGTCTTTGCTATTGAAATGGCGTATATAACCGAAGGTTCGTTCTATATAGGTGATGGAAGCAGTATTGACCGTTTCTATGATGGTAGTAATAATATCCAACCATTTAATGTTACGGATTCTCCAATTGAATTTGGACAAAGTGCAGGTCAACTATGGGCACTGGGGTCTTGGGATAGTCCATCCGGTTCTTTACAAGCCGAATATCCCACCGGCTACAGTTCCTTTTACTGTATGAAATACGAAATCTCACAGGGACAGTATGCGGATTTCCTGTCTTTACTTACAGATGACCAAAATGACAACCGATACCCAAATTTTAATGGGAATAATAGGCACACCATATCCGGCACTTACGGGAATTATACTGCATCCTGTCCAGACCGTGCCTGCAATTATATATCATGGGCAGACGGTGCTGCTTATTCTGACTGGGCTGGGCTACGTCCAATGACCGAGCTTGAGTTTGAAAAGATATGCCGTGGCACACTGAATGCGGTTAACAATGAATACGCCTGGGGTAATGCAAATATTGCCAACTATGCATACACTTTAAGTAATGATGGTTCGTATAATGCAACGGTCAGCAATGCAGCAAGTGACCCAACAGGCAACGCCTTTTATGGGGAAACTCATGGTGATATAGACGGACCTTTGCGTTGTGGCATCTTTGCTACCAGCACTTCTACCAGGGCAGAAGCCGGCGCTTCTTATTACGGCATAATGGAAATGAGCGGTAATTTAGAGGAACGTGTGGTACCGTTAGGAAGAAGCTCAGCTAGGAATTTTACTGGAATACATGGTAATGGCGTACTTGATAGCAACGGAAATGCAAATGTCTCTACTTGGCCAGGACCATATCCAAAACCTTCAGGTTGCGCTTATCGCGGCCGTTCTTGGATCCATGATATAACGGACTTGCGTGTGTCAAACCGTCACGGCGCTAATAGCAACTCGCCCACTTCTCGCTACAACAGGGAAGGCTTTCGCTCTGTCAGGACCCAGTGAAAATATGCTTCGCATTTCACCGGGCAGGCCCAGTAGTCCTTTTACTCTTCTTTGCCCCGCCCGTCTGCCCCCGATTTCATTGGGGTGCGACGGGCAGGTAGGGAGCTTGCCGTATCGGGGTTACTCTTTGGTTGCCCCAGAACGGCAATTGCCCTTCCGCGAGATATTTCCTGGTGGGTGAAGAATCTTATTGAAGATTGTAAAGATTGATGAATTTAGGATGAATTTAGATGGATGAGAAAGAATTAAAGATGCTATTATGGAGTGAGGTGAGTGTCTTGCTACAAAAAGTAAGACGCTTCCTTTACTCCAATCCAAAAAGAAACCCCAGTGAAATAAACCCCTCTTTGAGGGTTAATCCGCCAGCTGGCGGACACGGGGTAAAGGAGTTAAGATGCAAAAAAAAGTAAAAATAAAAGAAAGAAAGAAGCTTAAAATGTTGAATGAAATGAAATCCCGATTGCTTTCTGGAAAAAAGAAAGTATTATTATTAGTCTGCGGCCTTATCTTGCTGCCAGTTTTAGCGTTTGCACAATATACTGGTGGCAGCTATGATGGGTATTGTATGGAACTGAGAATAGCACCAGGTGATACCGTGCCACCATCCCCAGTCACGGATCTTCAGATTTTAGATTCGCTTTATAACTTTTATAACGTTAAGCTGGGATGGACGGCCCCTTATGATAGTCTTAACGCGTTGCGACTTTACGATATAAGGTATTCTACATCCTCAATCAATGAGAATAATTGGGATGCTGCAGATACATGCACGGGTGAGCCAATACCACAGCCACCAGGTTCAACTGAAACATTTGTAGTACAGGGTCTATTACACTCTACACATTATTACTTTGCTCTTAAGACGGAGGATACGGCGTTAAACTGGTCTGATATCTCCAACTGTGTGGATGTTACCACTAGTGACTACGATAGTATTCCACCGGCTCCTGTCACAGATCTTCAGGTGACAGAACCAACTGGTGTCTTACTTACACTGAGATGGACTGCTACTGGAGATGACAGTACATCCGGGACAGCAAGTTATTACGATATAAGATACTCTACATCCGCAATCAGTGAGAGTAATTGGGCTGTAGCGGTGCAATGCACTGATGAGCCTTTACCCCAACCACCCGGCTCTACCGAAACCTTTATTGCAGGCGGTCTATCTGGAAATACTACATATTATTTTGCACTGAAGACAGCTGATGAGCAGCTCAACTGGTCAGGTATCTCCAATTGTGCTTCTGGCACAACAGAGGCCGAAGTTGAAATGGAACTTATCTATGATGACCTTCTAAAAGATGGATCTTATTTATCTATTAGCCCTTCAGCAAAGTATTTTGTCAGGTTTCACCAGTATCCAGTCTTCATTCCTTATAGTGTAGAAGGCTTTGCAGCTTATCTTAGAGGCTATATTGGGAAGGATGACAAACAGTATCCAGAAGTTCCTGATATTATAGAGGGCTCAATGTCTTGCTTTAGAGATTCTTCAAAAGACGAAGTAAGGGCATACTCCATATTTCTCTATCCTGATGATGGCCAGGGATTGCCTGACACAACCGCTATTTTGGACTCAACTGAACTTACCCTTTACGCGGGCAGATGGAATTATTATCCCTTTGATAACTGTATTGTCACTTCTCCAGGAGACATCTGGCTATGTGTTGTCTCTAATGATGGAGGAGGAATTGGGTGTGATACCTCCTATCCTGATGGCAGAAGTTATAGATACTCTGATGGTGAATACTACCAGTATAATAACCTTGATTTTATGGTAAGACTCAGAATAAAAGGGACAATTTTGGAGCATGATGTTCTAGTTGAATCAATAGATAATCCCTACCGCTATATTGCACCAGCAAAGCATTCGGCAGTTCCAAGAGCAACTGTGAAGAATGCAGGGGCAAATACTGAAACCTTTACTACTGTTTGTTTAATTGATTCTGCTGGAATAAATGTTTATACAGCTTACCAAGAAGTCTGTAATCTTCAATCCAATTCAGTTGCCAGAGTTGCTTTCCCTGCATGGTCAGTTGGGAATGAAAACAGTATATATCACATGACAGTGTATACTGAGCTCTCAGGAGACCTTTGTTCCTTTAATGATACCATTAGCAAAAACATGACTGCTTCTTACACTGAAGAAATTAGCTATAATTTGGGATGTGTAAATGCTTGTATGACATTTGTAATGGGTCACCCCTCAGATGTACTCGGAAGGATAACGCCATCAGCGTATCCTGCACAGATTAAACAGATGAGGATATTCCTTAATAATACAGGGGGTAATCCTCAGCAACCTGTAGAGTTAAGAGTATATTCTGATATCAATCCTGCTGATTTCTATAATTTTGAACCTGGTAGCCTTAAATGGAGTGGTATAGATGCAATAAGTTTAAGCTATGGGTATCATACATTTGATATTTCTGACGAGATAGTTGTTATAGATAGTTTGGATGGTGAGGTATATTGTGGATATCTCTATGGTCCTTGGTCAAATGTGTATCTAGATGATACTAAAGGTTTTATCTATCCAGAACGTTTTGGAATGCGCTGGGCAGGAGGGTATAGTGTTGAAGATGATAAAGATTATATAATCTCTGCGGTTGTGCGATATACAGAAGATGGTTCTCTCTCTGGGATAGTCACTGAGGCATCTTCTCGGGCTCCAATTACCAATGCCCAAATAATAATTGGTAGCAGAATAGGTTATAGTAATGAGTTTGGTGAATATCTTATAACAGATTTGCCGAGTGGAGATAATTACACTGTTTCTTGTGATGCTGCTGACCAGGGTTATAATATAGCTTATGCATATAATGTAGAGATAATTGCCGATGACACCACTAATGTTGATTTTTCGTTAACCTCACCGAGTATGATAGTAGAACCAGGTGTAATAGACACAACCATAGGAACAGATGACTCACTTGTAACTTACATTACAGTTAGCAATGATGGGAACGGACCTTTAGACTATAGTATTACCACTGGGCAATCACAAAACAGGGGTGGAAAAGCTGAATTCAGTGTTTCACCTAAGATTAGTAATAGTAAATCTATCAATAACAGTGCTCTGATTGAGTCCAATGTTTCTGGTTGGTATACTGTTGCTAACAGACCTATTAATAAAGGGAATCGCTTAGATGAGTGGTATACTTACGGTGATATAAATTCATTATACTGGATTACTTGGCCAGCTCCCGAAAGGGTTACCTATTTTAATCCTTCGGATTTTGGCTTAGAGTATCCTTTCTACATCACCAAGCTAAGTCATTGGTTTTATGAGCATCCTTCTTATCCCTGGGATGATGCTACTTTCCACTTTAAGGTCTATGCTGAAGATGGTGTAACACTTCTTTATGAATCAGGAGACATTGAAGCTCAGCATATGGTAGAGATAGTTCATGAACTTTCTGGACCTGTAGCAATTTCGTCCGGTGGGTTCTACTTTGGAGTTGCGCCGGTCTCGAGTAGTGGTTATCCATCAAGTTGTGCTGATAATGTTTATACAGGTGATAATCACTCATATTATGGGTCGCCGGGTAATTGGACATTATGGTCAGAGCCTCCTGATAAGGGAGAGTATTTACAATCAGTTTATTTAACATCCTGTAATATGTGGATAACGACAGAGCCTGCTTCAGGAACAGTTGAGCCAGGAAGCACAGATACAGTTGCTGTTACCTGTTACACCACAGGTGTAGACCCAGGGATCACACTTAATGGAAATATCTTATTTAGTTCTTATCCGGATGTAGGTTGTGATACAGTAAATGTAACTCTTACAGTAGTAGGAGGAATTACTGGTGATTTCAACTCTGATGGTTATGTAGACCTTATAGACTTGCAGCTTTTTGGAGACCACTGGCATTTTATTGATACAGATCCAGGTTGGGACTCTCTTTACAATCTTGATACAACCCCTGATCCACAGGGACATCAGATTATAAATTTTGCTGACCTACAGGTGTTTGGTGACCATTGGCATGAAGGAACACCTCCCAAATCTATAGCATTTGGAAAATCAGAAAAAGGACCAAATGAAAATGCAGGAATTAGATTTGATTTGAATGCTACCACTTATGGCAACCAGAACCAAACCAGTATGGATCCTCCATCTGTAGGTGATTACATTAGTGCTGATGTTTATGCAATAAATGTTCACAATTTAGACACTTACGAGTTTGAGGTGAACTATAACCAAAACCAACTTGAATATATTACTACTACTCCTACCAATCCTATAACCCATGAAGAGAACATTCTTACTTCTAATGGTGGTGAGGCATTAGGCTGGATGGTTGATACTTCAACTCCTGGAGTATTAAGTATTGCTTACACATTATCGGGTACAGATACCCTTGAAGCACCGGAAGGAGAGGGACTAATTGCAGATATTGTATTCCAGGCTTTAACAACTGAGCAGGATTCTTTGACCTTTGGGAATGTGTACTTCTGTAATTCATTTGGAGAGATGGATATCATCACAGATAAAGGAACTGCAAATCTGCCAGTAAATGATATTGGATTTGATACTATATTTAAAGAGAATAGACTTGAGAATTATCCTAATCCCTTTAGAGCACAAACCACAATATTTTATGCAATCAAAGGAAGAAAGAAGTCAGATGAGGTTGAGTTAAAGATATATAATGTTCGTGGACAGTTAGTTAAAACCATTGAAGCTAAAAACGGAAAAACGGTATGGAATGCTGAAGGTCTTTCGTCAGGCATCTATTTCTATAAAATAAGTTGTGGTGAGAACAGTAAAATTAATAAGATGTTACTTATTAAGTAAAAATAATAATAACAGGGTGGGAGTAATAAGATTATTTCCACCCCCTAAAAAAAACAAAGGAGAAAAAAATGAAAAAAAGAAATTACAGAAGCGTTATTTTAGTATTGGGAATGATTTTATTTTTCAGTTCTCAGGTTTTTTGTGGTCCTAACGAAAACGCTGGTATAGTATTTGATTTGGATGCCACAACTTACGGTAACCAGAATCTGACCAGCATACCCTCACAACCGGCAGGCACTTACATACGAGTAGATGTGTATTGTACTGAAGTTCACAATTTAGACACCTACGAGTTTGAGGTAATCTATAACCCGACAGAGCTTGCTTATATAGGTGCTTATCCTACAAACCCCATTACTCATGAACCGAACATTCTTACTTCTAATGGTGGTGAAGCAATAGGCTGGATGGTTGATACATCTACTCCGGGAGTATTAAGTATTGCTTACACATTATCGGGCACAGATACTCTTGAGGCTCCAGAAGGAGGGGGACTAATTGCTGATATAGAATTTCAGGCTCAGGTCAACACTTATGGAACTCTGAGCTTTGGAGATGTTTACTTCTGCGATTCCTATGGTGTAATGGACCTCATTACAGATACAGGAACTGCCACATTGCCAGTAGAACTTGCTGCTTTTACTGCGACTTATCTTGCTGAGAATGGTTATACTTCAATCTACTGGGCAACAGCAAGTGAAACAGATGTGAATGGATTTAATGTCTATCGTAATACAGAAGATGTTTTTGGCACAGCACAGAAGATTAATGTAGATTTAATACCCGGACATGGAACCACATCTAATCCAAATGAGTATACATTTACTGATGATAATCCTGTAGAGATTGAGACGACTTACTATTACTGGCTAGAATCAGTTGATATGGGTGGAGAGACACATGTTTATGCTTCTATCAGCTTAACACCAGAGGAAGGTGAAGGTGGATTTGTTAATGATTTTAAAGAGAACAGACTTGAAAACTATCCCAATCCCTTTAAAGGTTCTACAACTATAAAATATGCAATCAAAGGCAGACTGAAGGCAGAGCCAGTAGAAATCAGGATCTACAATATTGCTGGACAACTCATTGAAACCATTGAAGCCAGATATGGAACAGCAGTGTGGAGTGTAGACAATCTTCCAACAGGTGTCTATTTCTATCAACTCAAAACAGAGAATTACAATGAAGTTAAGAAGATGATGGTAATCAAGTAAATTAAGTACAACAATAGAGAAGAGATGATAAATTAGGTAGGAATGAAAGAAAAAATCCAAGGTAAAAGTTATATATCAAAAGATAATGGTAAAAACATATTAAATGATGTTCAAAGTGAAGTAGATCATTCAAATGAGTTGAAACCATATCACAATCATTCGGGCTCAATTATTTGGTTGACAGATGAACAGATTAGGTTAAGGAAACTGCACCAAAAAAAGAAAAAGAAAAAGAAAAAGATAAAGGTTTATTATCCTCTTTATTATTAATAGATCATTGATTTTTGTTATTCTTTTGATTTCCTTATATTTTTCAGCATTTGGTTTTGAGATTCATTTCCTTGATATTACATAGTGAAATGATGCTGACTAAGTTGGAATTTTGTTGATGAAAGTAGTAATTAAGACCCATCATATTGGTGGTGGGTCTTTTTTATTAATAGAAATAGGTTAAGAACAATGACGGATAAAACTTCACTCATTAATATTATGATAATTGAAGATGAGAGCATTATAGCCAAGGATATACAAAATATGTTAGAAAGATTTGGATATGCTGCTACTCTCCTCTCATCTGGTGAGGAAGCGGTGAAGAAATCAGCAGAAATGCATCCAGATTTAGTCCTGATGGATATTAAGTTAAACGGAAATATAGACGGTATAGAAGCAGCCAAACAAATCCATAACCGTTTCAAAATTCCAGTGGTCTATCTTATTGGTTATTCAGAAAAGGGCATACTTTTGGAAAAAGAGATAATAGGACCATTTAATTTTATACTCAAGCCAGTAGAAGAAAGAGAATTACTTACTGCCATCAGAGTGAACCTTTATAGAAATAAAATGAAGAAAGAATTAAAATAGAGCAAGAAATGACTTTGATGAAATAAAGGGTGTAAAGATATAAACTGCGAGGAGGAGAAAGTTTATTTTTTCTCCTCTTTTTTTACAAAATGAGATCTGCAAAATAGCATTCGCTTGTCATTCCCAACTTGATTGGGAATCCATAAACCTTTCCCCACTTTCGTGAGGACAAGCATTCCTGCTGGATTCCCTCCCCGCGGACGCGGGGATCACGGGAATGACAAGTTAGGTGAATTTTCCATATTTTGCATAACCCATTTATACAAAGAATACTCATACATTTGCAAAGGCAAAAGGTGATGGTAACCATTTTGTTAAATAGAATAAAAATTATTTCACTCTACCAAACCTTATCGTAATGCGACAAGCATACTTACTAAACTTTTAGGAAGATAATACTGTAAAACTTGACATAATAAGGTTTTAAAATGTAAATAAGTAATATTAAAAAGAGGTTGTTTAAAGCAAATTATTATGTCTAATAAGAAAATTTGGCATATTTTAGTAACAAGTAATTCATCTTCTGGCGTAAGAAGTATCCAATTTTCAAAACTATCAGCAACAATAACATTCATTTTTATTTTTCTTTTTTTAATTCTATGTGGTGTAATGACTTATTTATACATTAATAATAAATTAGACCAGGAAAAGATGATAAGGTTAAATGAACATAATACTCAGCTGAAAAATGAGATGACTAAAATAAATGCTTTGTTAGACACAATGAAGTTCAAGCTGGAAAATCTCCAGGATAGAGACAAAGCTGTTCGTAAATTAGAAAGTATGCGTCCAATTGGCAATGATATCAGACAAATGGGTATTGGTGGTATACAATATATTGATTCCACTTTCTATACTTTTGACGAAGATATGTTTAATTTACATAATAAGTTACTTGAAAAGATGGATTTATTCAATCGCCAGGTTGACTTTGAAATTAGTAGCTATAATGAAATTACAAAATTTCTTACTGTAAAAAATACGATTTTCAATCATACACCATCAGTAAGACCCGCAAGGGGTAGAATTTCTGATGTTTATGGGTGGAGAATACATCCTATAAAAAAAATCCGTCATTTTCATTATGGAGTAGATATAGCCAATACATTTGGAACATTTATATATGCTACTGCTGATGGAAAGGTAAGAGAGACGGGATATGATAAAGACTATGGAAGATATATTTTAGTTGACCATGGTTATGGATATACAACATATTATGCGCATCTCAGCAAACAGTTTGTTGAACGCGGGGATAGTGTAACCAAATATATGATTATCGGACAGATGGGTAATTCCGGTTGCTCAACAGGTACTCACCTGCATTATGAAGTGAGATTTTACGGTAAAACAAAAAATCCCTTAAATTATTTCAATAAGAAAAAATCCACAATTTTTGTTGATAGAAAATATCTCTCATAATTTATCAAATAATAATTAACGGATAGAGTGCAAATTAATTGAAAAAGGCTTTTATTTTCTGTAATAATCCCATTAGTTATCAGAATAACAATTTTACTTTAGATATTGATTTATCAGGGATTATTATAGCAGCAGATGGAGGGGCAAATTATCTCTGTAAACATGGGATTATCCCCGATGTCCTGATTGGGGATTTTGACTCTATTTTGCCCGAATATCTAAGTTTGTTAAAGGAAAAATCCGATGTAAGAAAATTTCCTGTTGATAAAGACAAAAGCGACACTGAGCTTGCTATTGAATTCTGTTCACAGAATGGATACAATGATGTTACATTAATTAATGCTGTGGATGGTAGGCTTGACCACTCATTAGCTAATATTTTTCTTATAGAGAAATTTATAAATCAAGGTCTTAAATTTCATTTCTTAAATGTCAAAAGCGAAATTTATGTTGTAACAGACAAGGTTTATATACCCGCCAAAATCGGCGAAAATATTTCTCTTATTTCGCTTACAGATTTTACAATAGTTAAAAAGACATCAGCATTGAAATTTCCCCTCAATAATGAGAAAATATATCGTTCAAGTAGTAAAGGTATTAGTAATATTACAACCGAGGAAGAGTTCTCTATTACTGTTTCTAATGGAATTTTATTAGTAATTATAGAAAGGTAAAAAATGGCAGAAATAAAATTTGAAAAAGCTTTATTAAGATTACAAGAAATAGTTGATTTATTAGAAAAGGGGAATGTTGATATTGAAAAATCTTTAGAATATTATGAAGAAGGCATTAAATTAATCAAGCTTTGTTCTGAAAGATTAAAGAAGATAGAAAATAAGATTTCTTTACTAAGTGAAGCTGAAAAACAAGAAATAACCACAAATTCACCCCGTTAGATATTCTTTGACTGTCCCGATTTTACCGAGATGGGGTGCTATCTAACGGGGTAAACGCGAATAAATTAAAAAATATTAGTGATAATTCGTGTCTACCCTATGAAATAAGAGGAATAAAAGATAGCAGATTAGTGAACAGACAAAATATTTCACAGGGTGAATTCGTGGTTAGTTCTATAAGAGACAAGTGAAATTCTGTAGGAGTAAAACCAATGACCAAAATGATGCGTCTCAAAAAAGATGTTAAAGAGAAAAGAGAATTAGTCAATATTACTATTGATAGATTTTTACCGCGAAAGGATGAGTATCCCAAAATTATACATAAAGCAATGCGTTACACTCTTTTTGCCGGTGGCAAAAGAATTCGTCCATATCTGACAATTACTACATATCAACTTTTTGGACATATGGATAAAAAAATATTACCTGTTGCTGCTGCTATTGAGTTGATTCATACTTATTCATTAATACATGATGATTTACCAGATATAGATAATGATGATTTCAGAAGAGGGAAACCTGCCTGCCATATAGAGTTTGGGGAGGATATTGCAACACTTGCAGGTGATGCATTAATTGTTGAAGCATTTAAGGTTCTGCTTACAGTTGAGGTAAAACCTAAAGTTAAAGTTGAGTTATTAAAAGAGTTCGCAGAAGCAACAGGGAATACAGGGTTAATTGCAGGTCAAGTAGTTGATATTGATAGTGAAAGAAAATATGTTTCACCAAAAACCCTTGATTATATTCATATGAATAAAACTGCAAAGTTGATTACCACAGCTGTTCGTTTTGGTGCGATTATGGCTGAAGCAGGTGAAGATGATTTAGAAAGGATTACGGAATTTGGTAAAACCTTAGGGCTGCTTTTCCAAATAAGTGATGATATTCTTGATGTAGAGGGTTCTGAAGAAAAGATGGGTAAGAAAACCGGACTTGATGCTCAGAGGGGGAAAGCTACTTACCCTAAAATATATGGCATAGAAAAAGCAAAAGAAAAGGCTCAGGAATTACAAAAAAAAGCTCAAGACATAATTTCTTATTATGGTAGTAAAGCAGAATTTTTGAAAAAGATTTGTGTTTACATTACGACAAGAGAATTCTGATGGTTAAGATTCAAATAAAAAGATTATCCAAAACTGCGAAATTGCCAGAAAAGATGACTCCGCATTCTTCTGGATATGATATATTTGCCGATTTAGCAAAAGATGTAGTAATCTTGCCTGAGGATGTTGCTTTGATACCCACAGGTTTTTCTATTGAAGTTCCATCGGGATACGAAGCACAAATTCGTCCAAGAAGCGGTCTGGCAATTAATCATAAAATAGGAATTTTAAACTCTCCAGGCACTATTGATTCTGATTATAGAGGGGAGGTTAAGATAATAACTTTTAATTTTGGGGATGAAAATTTTATTGTAAAACCTAATATGAGAATCGCTCAAATGGTTTTCTCAAAGGTTGAAGATGCAATTTTAGAAGAAAGTGATTCCTTAAGCAAGACAGAAAGAGATAGTGGTGGATTCGGGCATACAGATACTAAACTTGATTGCAAATAGATTTATTTTCAAAAAAAAATAACAATTTCTAAGAAATCAAAGGATAGGTTATTACTTTTTTTATTAATTGTAAGTCTTTGTTATGCACATGCGATAAAATCTCTTTTTGATGAGATAATACATTTTACGATGGAAATAAAATTTTAAAAATATGAAAAAAATTTGACAAAAGAGATTTTAAAATATCTAAATTGCACTAAATAAATTAAGGCTAAATCCCGTTAGTCTGCCAGCCCCGTTTACGGGATGCCGGCAAGTCGGCGCTGGTGGATCTAATGGGACAAATGGGTTATGTTAACTTATTCACCCTGTGTAATAGCATCCCAACCCAAAATTTTATAAATAAATATATTACGATATATTACACAGGGTAAATAGGAATTATGGCATTATGCCAAAAAATATTGTTAAGAATAAAACGAAAAAAAATGACTAGACAGAAAGGAGTAATTATGTTAAACAAAAGTGTAAAAGAAGTATTGAGTAAAGGAGCAATATTGATAATATTTATTTCTTTGTTATTTACCACATTAGTTGCCACACCACCAGCTATTCCAGAAGCACCTGTAAAGATAGAAATAAATGTTTCCAAAGACAAAATCTATGTTGGAGATTCTATTTATGTTTATGCTACTATTACTTTATTGAAAGAACATCCTAATTATGAAAAAGGGAAAGAATATCATTTGGTAGAAAAAACTAATTATACAAGACTTCCATCTGGTAAGGAGATTAAAAAATCAAATCCTCTTTGGATAGTATTGTATTCTGATTCAATTAGAATAATAAATGATGAGAATACAGAAGTGAATTTTCATTACAGAATAAAACTTAACAGAAAGCCTGATTATAAAGAAGTTCCTATAATGGAAGTTGTTGTAGCTGAAATTACCGAAGGTTATATTGGACGCAAAAAGAGCGATTCAGTCTTAAAGAGCTATAAGAGTAAATATATTCTAATTGAGTGTTTGAATGAGGGTCTAAAAGAAAGACCTGAATTTCTTAACAAATGTCCGGGAGAAATACCTGATATAAAATTAAAATTGTCACCGGAAATTCGTCCTGACATTATTGAGTTGGATAAGTTAAAACGAGGTGTTCCAGTTAAGACTGAAGACCTCATTAAAATTGTAGATGTAAATGAAAGTTTTCTTAACAAATATAAAGATAAACAGGGCTTTCATGTGCTGGTTAACTCTACTATTACATTTATATTTGACTCACCAGTTTCTAATGTAAGCTGTGATGCATCCATTGGATATGCCTATCAAAGTGCTTCAAACGAAATTACTTTTGAATCAGCAAGTACAGTGGGAGCAACAGGATATATTTATTTTTTTATGGATGGACAGAACTGGCAAATGCAAATTGAGTTAGTGGGTAGTTATAATATACAAGGGAGTTTTAGATATGAGAAAAGCGGAAATGATGACTATCTTAATGCCTCAGGAGAAGCAATATTATTAGATTATGTAGATCCTAATAATCCTTTTATTATTGACCAACAAACCCTTAATGAAGGAAGTTATATTTTTAACGATGTAACCTGTCCCGTAGTAGGAATAGTATTGCTATTGAATAATAGTACATGTGAAATTGTTTATGGTGAGATTGAGGGGGGTCAGGGTTAGTTATATGCAAAGGCTTTGGGACTTATATTTCAACATCTTGAATATCCGGATGATAATAAAGTGGAAAAATTTTATGAATGTTAACCATTTGTTAAATTAATAAATTAACTAAATTATGTAGAACACATTAAGGTTACAAAGAAAGGAGTTATTATGTTGAACAAAAGTGTAAAAGAAGTATTGAGTATTCGGATTGGAGGAATTATGAAAAAATTGTCATTTTTATCCCTAACGACTATCTTCTCGCTACTCACTACTATATCATATGGGCAATGGCTCGAGACGACAATTCCAGTAGGAATTAATCCTAATCACTTAGTTTATAATTCGACTGATAACAAAATATATACTGCTAACTGGGGTTACGGTGCCAACACTGTTACCGTGATTGATGGCTCTACTAATAGTGTCATCACAACAATTCCAGTAGGAGGGTATCCTCATTTCTTATGTTATAATTCGACCGATAATAAAGTATACGCTTCTATGCCTTATCCTTGGGAATATCCCGGCAGTGTTAGAGTGATTGATGGTGCAACTAATAGTGTCATTGCAACAATTCCGGTAGGAGCTGGTCCTTATCGCCCAGTTTATAATCCGACCAATAATAAAGTATACACTGCTAACTGGACTAGCAACAATGTTACCGTGATTGATGGCGCAACCAATGGTGTAATTACAACAATTACACTTGGAGCGCCCGCTCCCTGGGGGCCCGTTGACTTAGGTTATAATCAGACCGATAACAAAGTATATTGTGCTAATTGGTCTAACAACACTGTTGCCGTGATTGATGGTGCAACCAATAGTATAATTACTACAATTCAAGCCGGAACTTACCCCTTCGCATTCGTTCATAATCCGACCAATAACAAGGTCTATTGGGCTAATTCTAGTGCTGCTAGCAGCAGTGTTACCGTGATTAATGGTGCAACCGATAGTTTAATTACTACAATTCCAGTAAAACGTGTTCCTTATGCCTTAACTTATAATCTAACCAATAACAAAGTTTACTGTGCAAATCAGTGGCGCGACACGGTTACTGTGATTGATGGTGCAACCGATAGTGTCATCACAACAATTCCAGTAGGAGATGAGCCTTCTGCTTTATTTTATAATCCGACTAATAACAAAGTCTATTGTGCTAATTCAGGGACTTACTCCAGTATGGGTAGGACTATCACAATTATTGATGGTGCAACCAATAGTGTACTTACTACAATTGAAGTCGGCAACGGTCCTAAAGCCTTTACTTATAACCCGCAATATAACCGAGTCTATGTTGCGAATTATTATGGTAACAGCGTCTCAGTAATTCGAGATTTGATGCCAGCATTCTCGGTCACACCTACTAGTATCGCTTTTGGGGATGTGTATGTCGATTCAAGCAAGACTGACAGCGTCACTGTGACTAATACTGGCACCGCAACGTTGGATATTACTTCAGTGGTGTCAGATAATGCCAAATTCACGGTTACACCAACTGCTGGTAGTCTTGTACCAGCAGAAAGTATGGAGTTCTACATCACCTTTGCTCCGACCAATGCAGGTGCTGAAACTGGTAATATCATCTTCACCCATAATGCTACGACCTCGCCAGACACGATAACCGTGACTGGAACCGGAGTTGAGGTTGGTGTTGAAGAGCAACCCATGATTAGCAAACCGCTTGTGTTCGGTTTTGCTTCGAGTATGCCGAATCCGATGCAAGGTTCAACTACAATCTCTTTTTCAGCCACAGATTTACACGGATTAGCACAGATAAAGATTTATAATGTTAAAGGTCAATTGGTAAAGCGTTTTGGTGATTTAACTGGAAAAGAGAAGGTTGTTTGGAATGGTCAAGATAACATAGGCAGACAGTTATCCAATGGGATTTATTTCTATCGTATTGAAACAGATAAATATAAATCTGAAATAAGGAAGATTCTGATGCTGCGATAATATAACTATTACTAAAGTATAAAAGGGGTCTGACTATCAGTCAAAATTGGCAGAGTTTTAGTCAGACCCTTTTTTTAATCTATTTTTTTCTATATCATGACAAAAGTATATAGCAAATACTTACATAACGAAAATTCTCATTTTTTAAAATAATCCAAATTAAAAGCCCCAAAACTTGACTATATTTAATCAAAGGGAAAAACTTCTTAATTAAAAAAAAGTGGAATTATATTTAGTTGAAATGATAAAAAGCAGAGATACAAAACAAAACCGGGAAATTCTTAGTGTGAAAAACTACACTTTAGATAATCTTCAGTACAAAAATCTGAAACTTTTACAAAATAAAAAGGGGTATCGCAGTTCAGAAGATTCTTTAATTCTACTGAATATTATTCTTGAAAATATTGGAATTAGTTTTTCGGGCACAGCATTTGAATTTGGCACAGGCTCCTGCATTATAGCTATTCTTCTTGCAGCGAAAGTTCCTCAAATTTCTATCACTGCCATAGAAGTTCAACCCTCACTTTTTGAACTTGCTCAAAAGAATGTTGCAAAAAATCATTTGGATGAGAAAATTAATCTAATTATGATGGATGGGAAAAAAGTCAAAACCAAAATGCCATCTCAACAATTTGATATTGCCTTCTCAAATCCACCATTTTATCCTGTTGGCAGAGGAAGACTCAGTCCTGATGAAGAGAAGAGAAATGCTCGGCATGAAATTTTATGTACTATGGATGATGTTATCATAGCTTTTGAGCATCTTCTTAAAGAAAGCGGATTAGGTTTTATTATATATCCAACATTTAGATGGCGAGAATTTGATGATAAAGTTAAAAGTATTTCAAAAAATTTCTTCTTACAAAAATATTATTTCTTTAAAGGAATAAATAAAAGATTTTCAGAAAGTATGTTTAGCAGTTGTTCTTCAGCCAATTATAAAAAAATTATTGGAAAAAGCAATCTCTTCGTTGCAAAAATAAGGAGATTATCCAAAACTGCGAAATTGCCAGAAAAGATGACCCCGCATTCTTCTGGATATGATATATTTGCCGATTTACCAAAAGATGTAATAATCTTGCCTAAGGATATTGCTTTAATACCAACTGGTTTTTCTTTAGAAATTCCTCAAGGATATGAAGCACAAATTCGTCCAAGAAGCGGTCTGGCAATTAATCATAAAATAGGAATTTTAAACTCTCCAGGCACTATTGATTCTGATTATAGAGGAGAGGTTAAGATAATAACTTTTAATTTTGGTGATGAAAATTTTATTGTAAAACCTAATATGAGAATAGCTCAAATGGTTTTCTCAAAGGTTGAAGATACAATTTTAGAAGAAAGTATTTCTTTAAGCAAGACAGAAAGAGATTCTGGTGGATTTGGACATACAGACAATAAACTTGATTGCAAATAGATTTATTATCTGAAAAATAATAATTTCTAAGCAATCAAAGGATAGGTTATTACTTTTTTTATTAATTTGAAGTTTTTATTCTGCACTTGCAATAAAATCTCTTTTTGATAGGTTAATACATTTTACGATGGAAATAAAATTTTAAAAATATGAAAAAAATTTGACAAAAGAGATTTTAAAATATCTAAATTGCATTAAATAAAATTAAGGCTAAATCCCGTTAGTCCGCCAGCTCCGTTTATGGGATGCCGAAAAGTCGGCGCTGGTGGATCTAATGAGATAAAAGGATTATGTTAACCTATTTACCCTGTGTAATAGCATCCCAACCCAAAATTTTATAAATAAATATATTACGATATATTACACAGGGTAAATAGGATTCTGGCATTCTTGCCAGTCATGTCGAAGGTATCATGCCCAAGGCAGATCCGCCTTTGGCGGAGATCCTTTTGATATGATAGGTTTTTTATTTATATTAATTTCTAAGATAGGAATTCTAATAACACAGAAAAATATTGTTAAGAATAAAACGAAAAAAAATGACTAGACAGAAAGGAGTAATTATGTCAAAAAAAAGTGTAAATTCAATATTAGGAAGAGGAGCAATAGTATTATTAATGCTTACTTTTCTATGCATTAGTATATTAGTTGCAAAACCGGTTCCTCCAGAAGCTCCTGTAAAAATAGAAATAAGTGTCTCCAAAGACAAAATCTATGTTGGAGATTCCATTGATGTTTATGCTACGATAACTTTGTTGGAAGACCATCTGAATTATGAAAAAGGAAAAGAATATCGTGTGGTAGAACAAACTAATTATACAAGACTTCCATCTGGTAAGTTACACAGGAGATCAAATCCTCTTTGGGAAGTACTGTATTCTGATTCAAGTAAGATAATAAATGATGAGAATCCTGCAGTGAATTTTCATTACAGAATAAAACTTTCAAGAAGACCTGATTATAAAGAAGTTCCAATAATGAGTGTTGTTGTTCGTGAAGTCGGAGCAAGTTATGCTCAACGTAATATGAAAGGTTTTCTAATAGAATGTTTGAATGAAGGGTTACCAGAAAGATCTAAAAATCTCATAGAATATCCCGGAGGGATATTTATGCCTGATTTCTCTTTAGACTTAAAAATAGAGCTAGATCCCAAAATTCATCCTCATACTATTGAGTTAGAAAAGCGTGACATACTGATTAAGCCTGAAGATTGTATTAGAATTGTATATGTAGATGGAAATTTTCTTGAGAAATATAAAGATAAACAGGGCTTTCATGTGCTGGTTAATTCTACTATTACATTTATATTTGACTCACCAGTTTCTAATGTAAGTTGTGATGCATCCATTGGAATTGCCTATCAAAGTGCTTCAAACAAAATTACATTTGAATCTGCAGGTACAGTTGGTGCAACTGGAAGTATTTATTTTTTTATGGATGGACAGTACTGGCAGATGCAAATTGAGTTAGTTGGTAGCTATAACATACAAGGGAGTTTTAGATATGAGAAAAGCGGAAATGATGACTATCTTAATGCCTCAGGAGAAGTGTTATTAGCAAATTGTGAAGATCCTGATAATCCTGTTTTAATTGACATCACAACTCTTAATGGGGGGAGTTATTCTTTCAGCGATGTAATTTATCCAATAGTAGGAATATATTTACTATTAAATAATAGTGAATGTGAAATTCTTCAAGGTAGTGAGGCTGGTGGATTATTTGGCAAGAACCTAGGTCTTGCACCATTTGTTCATCTTGAATATCCTGATGATAATAAAGAAATAGATATTACTTTTACTTTTGATTATGAAGATTATGATTTGGAAAACTTTGATTTTTATGTTGATAGTGAGGATATGGCGAAAGCACATAATGTTTTTGACCAGGATATTAGAGCAGAGTACTTCTCTACCAATTCCTTAAATAATGAATCAAGAAGTAAAATATTTATTTATTCTTGGTTGAATCACGGAGATTTTGGTAATGTTTCTTATTTCGTTCATGATTTTATTCATATTGGCGGTATTGACTACGATTTTATATACATAAATGGGTGGGCATCTGATCCAGACCAGACGGATAATTCTGTTATTCTGCACGAATTAGGACATGCTTACCATTGGGAATTTGCAGAATTTATAGCTTCCAGTCATAGTGGTCAACCGCATGGATGGTCTCAAGCAATTGATGATACATTAGCTTGGTATGAAGGTTTTGCTACTTTTTTCTCTTGTCTGATAAAATCTGAATCAAATGATGTAAATGATGATGGACAGGATTGGGAATATATAGATACTTATGCAAGTGGGTCAGATACTATAGATATAGAGTTTCCAACGGACAATCCTTATGGCAATGCTTGCGAAGGAGCAGTTTGTGCCAGTCTATGGGATATTTATGATGATGTTGAAACAGGAAATCCAGACTGGAATAATGATGTAATATCATTCGGATATGATGAGATATGGTATGTAATGGTAAGTTACAAGATAGGTGAAGAAGAGCATTATTGTTATACCTTTAATGATTTTCTTAATGGTTGGCATGAGTATTATGAAGATACATTTACAACTGACTTTATAAACTCATTTGATGCACATGGAATTATATACACACCATCATGCCCGGTAGATCCAGCATCGCAACTAATGTCTGCTACCCAACTCATTAATAATTATCCGAACCCCTTTACTCTTGCTACAATCATCTCATACAGCCTTGCACATAAATTCAAAAATCCTCGAATTGAGATCTACAATGTTCGAGGGCAGAAAGTGAAAACCTTTATGCTAGAAGAGAAGAAAGGGAAAGATTCAATTATCTGGAATGGAAGCGATGAAACTGGTGGCTATGTTTCCAGTGGAATCTATTTTCAAAAATTGGTAAATAACAATAAAGTAATAGATATTAAAAAAATGTTGCTAATAAAATAAAAGAAAGGAAGGTTTATTATGAAAAGAAAGAATAGAATACTAATAATCTCAACTATAATCTCAATCTTTGCCTTAACCTTTACCTGTTTATTTGCTGGTCCAAAGGAAGATTATGAGAAGGGATTAAGAGAAGAGTTGAGTAAGATATTTGATAGTCCTGAAGAGATTGAGCAGTTTATTGAAAATGCAGAGAATTTTAAGCCCATTATTAAAAAAGAAGAACATCCTGAAACTACTACAAAAGGAGAAGATAATATTCCTTATGATATGATAATTATTACAAATGAGGAATTAGAGTCCGATTTTTTGGAATTTGCTGCAATAAAAAATAGAGAAGGAATAAAGACGGAAGTGGTAAAAACCTCTGTAACAGGAGAAACCCCAGAGGATATAAGGCAGTATTTAAAAACAAGAAAGCAGAATAATCCGGCTCTTAAATATGTACTGATTGGTGGAGATGCCTCAGTAGTAATGCCCAAGATTATTTATATTAATAATAAAACTGATTATAGTTCATTTCCTACAGATTATTATTTTTGTAATGTACTATCTGATTGGATATCTGATGATGAAATAAATTTTGAGGCTGATTTATATGTTGGCAGAATTCCTGCTGATACACAAGAAGAGGTTCAGAATTTTATCAATAAGTATATTGCCTATCGTTACAATGGTAATTATTCTGAGAAATATCATTTAATTGCTAATAATCTTATGAGAAGACCTGGCAGTATCATTGGTAATGATATAATTGATTTAATTGCCCAGCATATAGAGACTGATATAGATTTTACTTATGAGGAAGATCTGGTTGGAAGCGACTTAGAACCACAAACACCAGCGGGTGTATTATTAGGAAATGCATTTGATACTGATGATCATAGTTTTGTATTCAATGTAACACATGGTGGTGACAAATCTATTACTGCACTTAATATTAATAGTAATTGGAATGAAGTTGGGGGATTGGCTGATTATCCTAATAGTCAGCAAATAACCATTGTTTATGAATGGTCTCAACACGGACATTGGACTGATACAACCGGGTACTTTTATGAATATCTTCCTGATTATCTGACAAATACGAATCCTTATGTTTTATGGAATTCTTCTTGTGGAAGCACAAAGTTAGTTAATGTTAATAATGAACCTCAAGACTGTATTGGTGCCTGTTTCCTTACGGATAATAATGGAGCTGTCGCTTATTATGCCTCGTCATTCCTTGAATATCCTTTTACCACTCGCCATTCAGCAGAAGATTTCATGGACTATATATTTAGCGACGAGGGCTATGAGATAGGAAAGGTTTTTGGTGAGACACATCAATGGCTTTATTCACGCACTGATTACAATCCTATTAGAAATCTTGTTCTTGCACACATCTTATTTGGAGACCCGAGTATGCAGATATGGAGTGAACAAGCAGGTGATTTTAATGTATATAGATTAAAATCTGAACATGAAGAACTGGCTGTTTTTTGGGTGTTAGATGGGGATGAAAATCCTGTAAGCAGCGTAAGATGTAATTTGATATCAAATGGTGATGAGATATTCTTACGAGGGTTTACAGATGAGGAAGGAGTTGTAGAGTTTGAAGTTGGTAATCAAGAAGATATTTCTGGAATGGAGATTACAACTATCAAGGCTAATTTTATTCCTTATTCTCAAGTTGTTGAGGAAATTCCTTATTATGAGGAGAAAGAATTCTTGGTATATAGATTAGAATCTCATGAGGAATATGCAGATTTTTTGGTGTTAGATATAAATAAAGAACCTATAGATGATGTAAGATGTGAGTTAATGAAAGGTGACTCTTTGTTTTTAAGAGAGTTTACTAATATAGAAGGAGTAGTGGAGTTTGAGATTGGTGATAATGATATTACCAAAATGGAATTTAGAGCTAATAAGATTGGTTTTGTTCAGTACTCCGAGATTGTGGAGAGGATACCTTATTATGGCAAGGGAGATGAAGACCTGGATTCAGAATTTGATATTTCTTTATTATGCTATCCAAATCCGATGCAAGGTTCAACTACAATCTCTTTTTCAGCCACAGATTTACACGGATTAGCACAGATAAAGATTTATAATGTTAAAGGTCAATTGGTAAAGCGTTTTGGTGATTTAACTGGAAAAGAGAAGGTTGTTTGGAATGGTCAAGATAACATAGGCAGACAGTTATCCAATGGGATTTATTTCTATCGTATTGAAACAGATAAATATAAATCTGAAATAAGGAAGATTCTGATGCTGCGATAATATAACTATTACTAAAGTATAAAAGGGGTCTGACTATCAGTCAAAATTGGCAGAGTTTTAGTCAGACCCTTTTTTTAATCTATTTTTTTCTATATCATGACAAAAGTATATAGCAAATACTTACATAACGAAAATTCTCATTTTTTAAAATAATCCAAATTAAAAGCCCCAAAACTTGACTATATTTAATCAAAGGGAAAAACTTCTTAATTAAAAAAAAGTGGAATTATATTTAGTTGAAATGATAAAAAGCAGAGATACAAAACAAAACCGGGAAATTCTTAGTGTGAAAAACTACACTTTAGATAATCTTCAGTACAAAAATCTGAAACTTTTACAAAATAAAAAGGGGTATCGCAGTTCAGAAGATTCTTTAATTCTACTGAATATTATTCTTGAAAATATTGGAATTAGTTTTTCGGGCACAGCATTTGAATTTGGCACAGGCTCCTGCATTATAGCTATTCTTCTTGCAGCGAAAGTTCCTCAAATTTCTATCACTGCCATAGAAGTTCAACCCTCACTTTTTGAACTTGCTCAAAAGAATGTTGCAAAAAATCATTTGGATGAGAAAATTAATCTAATTATGATGGATGGGAAAAAAGTCAAAACCAAAATGCCATCTCAACAATTTGATATTGCCTTCTCAAATCCACCATTTTATCCTGTTGGCAGAGGAAGACTCAGTCCTGATGAAGAGAAGAGAAATGCTCGGCATGAAATTTTATGTACTATGGATGATGTTATCATAGCTTTTGAGCATCTTCTTAAAGAAAGCGGATTAGGTTTTATTATATATCCAACATTTAGATGGCGAGAATTTGATGATAAAGTTAAAAGTATTTCAAAAAATTTCTTCTTACAAAAATATTATTTCTTTAAAGGAATAAATAAAAGATTTTCAGAAAGTATGTTTAGCAGTTGTTCTTCAGCCAATTATAAAAAAATTATTGGAAAAAGCAATCTCTTCGTTGCAAAAATAAAGAGATTATAATGAGTAAGATGTTCTATTTATTTGGAAAACAATATAAGGCATTAATTGGGCATCTTATCTTTATTTGGTTGACTATTATTATTGCATCTGTTGCTGTTTTGGGCGTTTACTATGCAGAAGAAAAAATTGAGAAAAAAATTAATGACTGTTTATCTTCCTCTCTAATATTGTATCTTACTCCAAATACAGATACAGAAAGACTCATTCAAGATTTATTGATGAAATATAAAATAATAAATAAGTTTAGTTTAATTACAGGATTAGAAAGTATTGTAAAATTAGAGAAGGAATTTGACCTATCAAACTTACAAAAATGGGTTATGCCTGAAAATCTTTCAGATTATATCGTTTTGACTATTAACGGGGAAGAGTTCTCTTTAAAAGAATTTCTGCAAATGATAGACCGATTTTCAAGTGACCCACGAATTGTAAGTGTTGATTATAATAAAAGTGAAATAAACAGATTAGGGAAGATTAAATCATTATTATATCAGTATAAGTATTATCCATTTTTCATTATCATATTTGTAGCAAGTTTTCAACTTTTTTTGTTCAGAAGACTTATAAGAAACCGCCAGAAAGAGAAGTGGAGACTATGGAAACAAAAAGGCTACAAACATTTGTATAAAATTCCGCATTTACTTATTGAGACAGTTATTTTGTTTTTAGTAATTTTCTTAAGCCTTTTAATTCCAATCTATTTTTTGCAGGATAAAATCTATCAATTGTTTGATATTCAAATATTGAAGCTAAATTTTGGATGGTATGGAGTTTTTTGTCTCCTTGGAGTATATATTTTTATTTCTTTAATAAACTTGATTTCTAAAGACAAAACCAAAATATGATTATTCATTTGAAAGGTTAATTTAGTGGAAAAAGTAAAAGGATTTAAAAGTCAAATCCCTAATGTCCTTACTTTATTCAGGATAATTCTTATTCCTTTATTTATTGACTTTGCAATTAAGGAATATTATTTTGCTACATTGGTGGTTTTTATAATTGCTTCTTTAACCGATACATTTGATGGGATAATTGCGAGGAAATTTAAATATGTATCAAGTTTTGGTAAGATTCTAGACCCTTTAGCTGATAAAGTTTTAGTAGCCTCTGCATTAATTATTTTGACATTCTGGGGATTAATATATTGGTGGCTGACACTTCTGATATTAGCAAGAGAACTATTTATGACGCTGCTCAGAAATCATCTAATTAAAAGAAAGATTTATTTGGCAGCTAATATATTCGGTAAGATTAAAACTACCGCTCAAATGTCCACAATTATTTTCTCACTTTTCTATAAGAGTTTTCTTCCTAAATCATCAGTAATTGAAAATATTATATTAATTGCATTTATTTTAGTAACTGTTATTACCTGGTTTTCTGCAATAATTTATGTGTTTCAAATCAGGGAGAGATTATATGCGAGATAAAATTATAATATCTGCTTTTTTGATTATAATACTTGGTATTTACGGATGTGGTAAATCTGAATTTTCTCAGGAATCTTCTACCGATATAAGAAAACCGATTTCATGGGGGAAGTCAAGCGTTATATTTGTATTTGCTGATGACAAGGTATGGGATTATGGCAAATTAGAGATTCTTAAATCACTTGAAAGAGAGTTTTTCACAACAACTAATGAGAGGCTATTTACTGTTCAAAGAGAAGACATATCACAAATCAAAAGGTATTATAAATTTGCGAATTTGCTTTTTCTATGTGATACAAATTCAAATAAACCCACATCTCAATATGTAAAATCTATTCTACCAGAGCAGACTTCTTCTTTATCAGACTCAATCCCTGCGGATATTATTGCAGTTAATGATAACTGGTCTCAGAATCAAGCAGTGGTTTTTGTGATTGGAAAGGATATTGAAACTCTTTTACTTTATACTTTTGAAAAATCAAATATAATATTTAAGATTTATAGGAATAGGGAGATTGAGCGTATTAAGAATCTTATCTATAAACCTGGTTTGAATAAGGAAGAGATTGAATATCAAAAAGAGCATTATCCCTGGCATCTTGAACTACCAAACCAATATATTCCGTTTCGCAGAGATGATGAGAATCACTTTGTATCTTACCTGCTTCGTGTTGAAAAGCATCCAGATAGATTTTTAGCAGTATATTGGGAGAATATGCCAGAAAATAATGTGAATAAAGAATGGCTCTGGAATAAAAGGCTGGAATTAGGTAAAAAATATTATGAAGGCGATGAATTCTCTTCTGAAGATGTGACTCAAGAGAAAACACAATTTCTATCTTATAATGGCTACAAACTTTCTGGCAGATGGCAAAATCCAGATTATTTTATTGGAGGAGCATTTGTCAGTTTTGCTTTCTATGATGAAAAGCAGAAGATAGCATATTTGATTGATAATTCTGTATTTTTCCCAGAAGGCGAAAAGCTGCGGGCACTTATAGGATTGGAAATAATTAGTAAGAGCTTTAAAATTAATTATAAGGAAAATGATGAAAAATAAGAAAAAATCATATTTTATTTCAACACTAATGACTTTATTGATTTTAACAACTTCTGTTTTATCCGCACAAGATATAAAAATCAATGAGATTTTATATGACCCTGCTGGTTCAGATACTGGAAATGAATGGATAGAATTGTATAATGCTGATACTGTTTCTATCAATCTTGAAAATTGGCAAATAGAGAAAGCTGGGAATTATTTTGCAGAATGTTTTACTTTTCCAGATATTTCTCTTGCTTCTGGTAATTTTCTTCTTATTGGAGAATCAAATGTTGCAAATGCAGATTTGACTGCCTCGCTTGCTTTCCAAAATGCTGGAACAGCTACGGATGGAGTAAGAATCATTTCAGCAGAAGGCGATACAATTGATACAATACTTTATGACGATAATAATTCAAATGAACTTTATGATGATACTCATCAAGTGGGAACAAATTTTGCACCTGATGTGCCTTCAGGTCATTCCTTAATGCGTTTTCCAGATGGCTTTGATACGGATAATTGTGAAAACGACTTTTACGATTGTGATAATCCAACACCAGGAGGGCCAAATTTTATGGCACAGGATTTAGAGGTCGGTTCTGTTTCAGTTCTTCCTGTTCATCCAGATACTCTTGATGAAGTTTACCTCTCTTTTGAAATAAAAAATAATTCACCTATATCAGTTCCACCCGATAGTTGCAGATACAAAATTTTTGTTGAAGACACATTGTTTTTTGAGGATATTATTAGTGATACAATACCCTCAGAAGAGACTATTTCTATTGAAACTTCTTTAGGGATTTTTACCAATGGACTCTATAAAATAGCCGTTCAGATATTCTTCTCTGGAGATACCCAGACTACCAACAATTCAATTTCCAGTTCCTTTCTCGTGGGCAGAACCCCAATTATAATCAGCGAGATTATGTTTGTTCCTATTTCTCCAAATGTGGAGTGGATTGAAATCTATAATCGTTCCGAGAAAGACTTTTCTCTCAAGAATTGGCATGTAAGAGACTCAGGAATAAATTGGAATACTATTAGTTCAGATAAAATTTTGGCTGCCAATTCTTTTGCTGTAGTAAGTAATGACACTATCTCAGTAAAAAACTATTATGACAATAATATGTTATTTTTCCAAACCTATAGTTGGTCCAATCTAAATAATGATGAAGATGAGGTTATATTTGCAGATAAATATTACACAATCCTTGATTCTGTTTTCTATTCTGACCAAGCAATTGATTTTGAAGACAATTATTCACTTGAGCGAATCAATCCTTTTGAAGATGTTTCCGATAATTGGGGAGTTTCAATAGATAGTTGTGGGGCAACTCCCGGAAGAGTTAACAGTATCACACCCAAGGATTATGACCTATATGCTTCATCTTTAACAAAAGAATTAAATGGAAATATTCTCACATTATCAGGAATCTGCACTAATGTTGGGTTCAATGATATTGAAGATGCGGAAGCGATATTTTTTAATGACAGCAATTTTAATTCTCAATATGATAATGGTGAAGAGATTGCGACCCAGAACTTTTCTATCTCTGCTGAACAATCTGAGGAATTCTCTTATCCTAAAGAAATTAATGAGAAGAATTACTACCGTTTTGGATTTCTGATTTTTTCTAATTTTGATTTAGATACATCCAATAATATAGTATTTACAACTTACAATTCTCCGCAAAATTATCCGATGCCTGTCAATGAAATTCAATATGCTCCGAAAGGCGATGAGCCAGAATGGCTGGAATTATACAACAATTTCTCCTATCCAATTGATATTTCAGGTTGGGAATTGGCGGATAAGAAAGACACTTTAAGTTTATGGTCAGCTAATCCAATTTTTCTGCCAGAGGAATATATTATTATTGTAAAGAATTGTGCGGATACTTTGCAAATCTTACAAAAGTATTCTTTAATAGATTCAGCCTTTTCAACAAGATTTGCAATCGGTCTGCCTACATTAAACAATGATGAAGATATGCTTTTGCTCTGTGATGAATATGGAACAGTAATTGATAGCATTTATTATTTTTCAGATTGGGGAGAGATTTCTGGAAATTCTTTAGAAAGGATAAATCCAAACATAAACAGCAACAATTCGGATAATTGGGAAAGTTCTATACAAAGCTGTGGTGCGACTCCAGGCAGAAAAAATAGTTTATATATTGAAGAAGTGAATCCACATATAAAATTATCAATTAATCCTAATCCTGTTTCTTTGAAAGAGAAAAAATCTGTTTTGATTGAGTATAACCTGCCAGAAGTTCTATCAAAAGTGAATGTGCGAATTTTTGATATGAAAGGCAGACTGATTCGTTGGCTTTCTGACCAGCAGTGGATTGGCTCTCAAGGTGCTATTATATGGAATTGCAAGGACGATAATGGGAGGGTGGTGCCAATCGGGATTTACATTGTTTATTTAGAAGCTACTGGCAAACAGAGTGGAAAAATTTTCCAAAAAACAAAAACAATGGTGATTGGGGAGAAGTGATGCCCATCTGGAAAACACTTCCCAAATTCTGCTAATTGGTTTCTTCCTACCACAGGATTTACACAAGAAATACACTGGAAGATAAAGAACTATTTTGTATAATTTACTTTTTTCCAAGAAAAATTTGACAAGATTATTTTCATCTTTATTAAATTGTATTTATAATTATGAGGGAAAAAAGAAAATGGGAAATAGAAGAATTATACTGATTGATAACTTGCAAATATTGCAATATACCTATTCTATGCCTATTTTCACATTTTCTTTTTGTCCCCGATTTATTGGGATCCTGCTGGAAGCAGGAAATTTTACATTTAATACCCTCCCCGCAATCCACAATTTATTAGAGATTTTACATACATTTTCTGTTAAATTATTCTCTACTCATGAGAAATATATCTTTGTTATTGGAAAGAATAAATTCGTATAGTTATTCTTCTTTATGCCTTTATGTATCTGATAGGTATATTAAGGTATAAAGGAGAAATGATAATATTATTATAAAAAGAAAATAAAAATAATTCTCCTCAATAAGAGTAGAGAGGATAAATTCTAAATTCATTAGTGAAGATAAAAAAAAATAAATGCTTTAGAGGAAAAGAAAATGAAAAAATTACTTATAATATCAGCCATATTATTAATTAATTATACAATTATTAATTTTGGACAAGTAGAAGCAGAAGTAATAACTTATCCCGATAGCTGGGGAAACGCTGGTTTCACTTTAATGCAAGAAAGCTCTACTGAGGTGGAAATAAATTTTTCCATCAAAGAATTTACATTAGATAATATAGCGATAAATGGTGAAACATTACAAACTTTGCATCTTCCCGGAGTATTTCTTCCAAATGATGCTGGTGCACCAGACTTGCCTGGTTCGGGTCGTTATATTGCAATTCCACAAGCTGCATCAGCTGATGTGATAATAATTGATTCACGCTCTGAAACTTTCCATGATATTGATATGGCCCCTGCATTTCGCATTCCTCTTGAAACTGAGGAAGGTCCATTAGAATACGATAAGAATCCTGATATTTACTCAAAAGATGCTTTCTATCCTGAAAATCCTGTGATAATTTCTAAGCCTATGCAAATTCGTGGCATTGATGCTGTAATACTTGGAATTACACCCTTTCAATATAATCCCATAACCAAAGAACTTATTGTTTACAGAGATTTACATGTTGTAGTATCTTTCAATGGTGGGAATGGACATTTTGGAGAAGACAGACTGAGAAGTCGCTGGTGGGATCCAATGTTGAGCGATGTTTTAATAAATTATTCATCTTTACCTACAATTGATTATTCACAACAAGGTTCAGGGACATGTGATACAGGTTTTGAATATTTAATTATCATTCCAAATGCACCTGAATTTGCACAGTGGGCTAATTCTATTACAATATTCAGAAATAAACAAGGAATTAAAACGGGAATTGTTACACTTGATGATATAGGAGGGAATAGCACCTCAGCAATCGAGAATTATATCAATAATGCATACAATAACTGGGATATATGCCCTGCTGCGATATTATTAATGGCTGATTACGGCACAAATGCAAATAATAGAATCACTTCATTTGAATATCCTCATCCATATTCGGGAACGTACATTACTGACAATCCCTACGCAGATGTTAACGGTGATAACCTACCCGATATTGTTATTGCTCGTATGACCGCTCAGAATGAAAGTGAGCTTGCGATCATAGTGGAAAAATTCCTGAATTACGAACAAAATCCACCGACAAATGCTCATTATTACAATTATCCAACTACAGCTATGGGATACCAGTCAGGCCGGTGGTTCCAGCTTTGCTCTGAGATAATCAACGGTTTCTGGGAATATGGTTTAGGAAAAAATCCTGTTCGTGAAAATGCAGGATATCCAAACGGTCAGGCTCCTTCGTACTGGTCTTCGGCTCAAAATACAAGTACAATTGTAAATTATTTCGGACCCAATGGTCTTAATTATATTCCTGCCACACCATCACATCTTACAGATTGGGGTGGAAACGCCACCAGAATAAACAATGATATCAACAGTGGCGCTTTTATAATTCAACATAGGGACCATGGTGGGGTGACTGGTTGGAGTGAACCAAGTTATCATATCAGTGATCTTTCAGGATTAAACAATGAAGATCTGGTGTTTATATTTTCAATAAACTGCTTGACTGGTAAATTCAACTCATCAATTGAGTGTTTTGCTGAGGCATGCCACAGACACGAGCACAGAGCATTGGGAATTATAGCTGCAACACAGGTTTCTTATTCATTTGTAAATGATACTTATTGTTGGGGTATGTATGACAATATGTGGCCCGAATTTATGCCAGCCTTTAGTTCAAATCCAGAGCCGAGAGGCATTCTTCCATGTTTTGCTAATGCTGCTGGAAAATACTTCTTGGAACAATCAAGCTGGCCCTACAACGCGAATTCTAAAATTATTACATACAATCTTTTCCACCATCACGGAGATGCATTCTCAACTGTTTATACAGAAATGCCACAAAATTTGACCGTAGTCCATGATCCTGTATTATTAAGTGGTGTAGATTTTTTCACTGTTACTGCAAACGAGGGTTCATTCATTGCACTAACTGTAAATGAAGAAATAATTGGTAGGGGGGAAGGAACTGGCACACCTACTATTATTACTATTCCACCCCAGCTGCCAGGTAATACAATGAAAGTAACTATTACCAAGCAAAATTATTACCGCTATTGTGAGCCAGTTCAAATCATTCAACCAAGTGGACCATATGTAATTTATGCTGACATCCATATAGATGATAGTCAAGGGAATGGAAACTGTATATTTGACCCAGGTGAAACTGTTGATTTGATAATTAAAGTAAAAAATATTGGTAATGCAATTGCTTATGATGTAATAGGTGAACTTACTACTGATGATACATATATTACTATTAATACACCTTCACAGAATTATGGGAGTATTAATAGTGGTGATGAAGCTGAGATGGCTTTTAATATATTTGCCAGTGAATTCACACCTCAGTGGCATATAACAAACTTTGAGTTCAATATTAATTTTGATGGTCAACAAACACAAGATAATTTTCAGGTTTTTATAGGATTTACAGACCCACTGATAGATGAAGGATTTGATAGTTTTCCTCCTGATGGATGGTATACTGAGGGAGTAAATAATGGTAATAATTGGATGGGTTCTAACACTACGGGTGCTGGAGGGATTGCACCAGAAGCTTACTTCTCTGGTGAACCGATTATAAGTGGTATACAAAGATTGATTACCCCATTTAGGTCAATAGCAGGATTAGATATAGATTGTATGAGATTTAGTTTTAAATATTGCTTATTGGATCTTTGTGGAGGAAATCAGTTTGGAGTGGCAATAAGTAGTAATGGCATTAATTGGATAAAATTATGGAAAATACAAACAGAACCTGATTATTATTCATATGGGACAATAGAAATCGATATTATCCCTTCTAATATTGGTTCAGATAATTTCCAGTTATGTTTCTATTTTAATGGTACAACTAATAGTTGGATGTTGTGGTGTATAGATGATGTATTATTAGAAAAAATAGGTATGATAGAAGGGACAGTTACTCTTAATGGTGGTAGTGGTAATGTTGAGAATGTAGAAATTAATGTTGATGGACAAATAATCCATCCCAATAGTAATGGTTATTTTAGTATATCGTTGCAATCAGGGAACTATGATGTAACTGCTTCTTTATTAGGTGGCTATAGAATACAGACAATCGAAGATGTAGTAGTAATTGACGGAGTGATAACCACTGTAGATTTTTGTTTAGAGTATAGCACATATTATGTAAGGCAAGATGGAACTGGTGATTATACAACAATCCAGGAAGCAATTGATGCTGCTGAAGATGGCTTTATGATATTAGTTGATGATGGAACTTACACCGGAACGAATAATAGAAATCTAACCTGGGACGGAAATGAGAAACATATTAAAGTCTGGTCTGAGAATGGAGCAGAGGATTGTATTATTGATGGTCAAAGCACTGATTTTGATGGATTTCACTTCCAGAATGCAAACATTGATTATCAGCAAGATCTTATAAAAGGTTTTACGATTAAGAATTTCTATATCGGTATTAGTTGTTCGAATTGTAGTCCTGCAATTGCATTTAATAAAATTGAAAATTGTAATAGTCATGGGATTTTTATATGTAACAGTCAAGAAGCATTTGTAGTATATAATGAAATTAGTAACTGTCAGTGTAATGAACTTTATCGTAACGGCGGTGGCGTCTCATGTAATTCGCCTGGATTGATTGCTTATAATGAAATTAATAATTGTACCTCAACGCAAACTGATGATGAAGGTCTTGGAGGTGGAATATATGCTACTAATTCAGATATGGTAATTAGAAACAATACAATTACTTATTGTCATTCTAATGAAGGTGGTGGAATTTATGCAGGCAGTGCTTCTGTTTACAATAATACCATAGAATATTGCAGTACTTATGGATGGGGCGGTGGTGGAATCTGTGGTGGTTCTGTAATTGAAAATAATACTATAAAATACTGTTTTGCAGATGTGGTTCCTGATCAGACAGATGGATGGGGTGGAATTGGAGGGGGTATTCGTAGCCATGGCGGGATTATAAGGCACAACACTATAGAGGAAAACAGCTCCTTAAATTATGGAAGTGCAATTGGCGTTCAGTGGGGAAGTCCACAAATAATTAATAATACAATTAGAAATAATACTTTCGATTATGGTACATTAGTTCCTACACCTGCTTCTGGCATTGGATGTGAGTATTGTGATGACATTCTGATTGATGGTAATATCATTTGTGACGGTGAAGGGGGTGATGCTCATGGTATTGGTATTTCTTGCTGTGATAATGCTATTATCAAGAATAATATGATTTATAATAATCAAGGTGACGGGATTCATTGGGATGTTTCAGGAAATTTAGAAATATCTAATTGTTCTATAATAAATAACTCAGATACTGGAATTGATATAGACTCTGAAGGTTTAATTAGAAACTGCATAATCTCAAATAATGGTAATTGCGGAATTCGGGTGTGGGATGAGGATATAGAAATTATCTTCACAAATGTATGGAACAACGGATACGATGGACAGCAAAATTACTATAACTGCAATCCCGGGCAAGGCTGTATTGAAGAAAATCCTCACTTTGCCGATCCTACCAACGGAGACTACTCATTAGCCTGGAATGATACAGTCCGCTCACCCTGTATAGACACAGGTGACCCTGACGAGCAATACAATGACTATGATGAAAGCCGTTCCGATATGGGAGCAAGACCTGCGATATGGCATAAATACGATAATTGGCAGCTCCCACCTAACTCTGTTGATGACGGCTGGAAATGGCTCTCCTTCCCTGCCCTTGATGACCTGACAAATGCACCCGATTTTGATGGCGATATGGCTGAATATATGTTAGCTGATATCTTAGATGAGGAAATCCTGGACAGTGTTATATGGAAACCGATACTGGAACAAAATTCAGATCTGGAAAAAATTCAATATATACAAGGAGATTGGACAAATCCTGACCACATCTTCACCAGCCCGCAGGGTTACAAATTCAATATGAGTGATAACCTTGGAGATTATGTTGACCTTGAGATTTCTGGATTTCTGGAGAATAAAAATACTGTAATACACTTATGGGGTAATTTAAAAGATAACTGGATTGGGTATTTTCTTGAAGAAACCCAAACCATAGAAGATGCATTTGGTGATGCAATGGATAATATCTCTTCCATACATATGCAGCACTGGGAGATGAAAAGGAAGGAAATGGAGCCGGAAGCACCCTGGATCATACCGAAAACACGAGAGGAACAAACCGTACAATATGGAGATATGCTCATCGTTCAATGTTTTGATGATATGGACTTCCAATGGTATAAAAACGGAAATGTTCAACCACATGAAGAAACGAAAACAAGTTACTTTACATTTACAGAACAGGCAGATTATGTGCCTATCTATGTGGAACTTGACCCAGAAGACATACCCGATGAAATAGGCGTATTAGTTGATGGAGAATGTAAAGGAGCATCAGTTGTTGAAGATACTTTAAGCCAGATTTGTGCTTATATAATTGGTTGTAATGGAGAACTTGAATTTGAATTGTATTACGATAACAAAGGAAATGAAAGCGATCTCAATGTAAAGGATTACTTTGTCTATAATCCAGAAACCAAACTGAAAGAGAAAAGGACTATTAAAGTTGATGAGAACAAAGAGTATTACCTGGTATCCTTCAAAGCTGATGAAAGTGAAACTATCCCGGAGCATTTCAGTATTCAGAATTTTCCAAATCCATTTAATCCCGATATAATCGGGACTACTATTCAGTATGCACTTCCGAAAGAAACAGATGTAACGATAACTATCTATAACATAAAAGGACAGTTAGTTAAAAGAATAGTAAAAGGAATGCAATCACCAGGGATATACAATGTAATTTGGAACGGAAAAGATGAAACAGGAAAGAGTATTTCCAATGGGATATATTTCTATCAGCTTTCCACAGATAATAAAACACTAATCAAGAAGATGCTCCTCCTTCGCTAAAGTTTACACTACGAAGTCCCTATATTCGGGACGAAGTGGTGCTTCGGCGGATAAATTCTCCTTCGCTAATCCCTGCCTGTCCCGATTTTTCGGGAATGTATCGAAAGAAACTCGACTCGGATTTTTCAAATTCGAGTCGGGTTTCAAAATATAATAATTTGTCATTCCCGACCCCGATCGGGAATCCATATAGTGGGAAGACGCAGTATAAGAAAGGTTGTAAGAATGGATTCCCACTTTCGTGGGAATGACAAGCAAATTGCTATAATGGCATTAGCATCAAAAGTGTAATACTTTTTCCTCATTTATTCTTACTTTGCTGAACTAAGAGGATAACCAATGAAATAAAAAAGAAATTATGAAAAAAAACATATTTTTAATGATCATTAGTGTCATATCAATATTTTCATTTTCTCTACTTTCCTCAGCTACTATTATCATTGATACAACAGGAACAGGTGATTATACCACAATCCAAGAAGGAATAGACGCTTCTACTAATGGAGATACTGTTCTTGTATATCCGGGGACTTATTACGAAAATGTAAATTTTAACGGTAAACATATCACACTTGCAAGCCGTGAAATAACAACAGGTGACGAAAGTTATATAGATTCTACAATTATTGATGGAAACCAGGCTGGAAGTTGTATCAGACTTGATAATGAAGAAACTGCTGTTATTCGGGGATTTTCAATTACTAATGGATTTGGTGACTGGAAAGTCGTTCAAACGCGAGGTGGTGGGATATTAGTATACACATCTACTTTTGATGAAAACAAAATCAATCTAAGTATTATTAATTGCAAGTTATATAATAATTATGCAGAAGGAGGGGGAGGAATTATAATAAGAAAGTCTAATGCATATTTATCTGGTGTTGATATATACAATAATTATGCCTGTGGTGGTGGAGGTATATATGTAAGAGATGACAGCGAACTGATATTTGATGAGACGAACCTTTGTAATATATACAATAATTATGCAGGAGCAGGAAGTGATATGTTAGGTGTTGATACTGGAGATATTGAAGTGATAGTTGATACCTTTACTGTCTTAGAGCCGATGGGTTATTTTGCAGAATATTCTCAAAATGTCCATAATACTGGTGAATTTACCTTTGATATTCAAAACTATTGGTTAGAAACAGTTAATCATAATCTCTATGTTGCAACAGATGGTGATGATTCTAACAGTGGTCTTACACAAGATGAACCATTAAGAACCATAGCCTGGGCAATTCATAAGATTGAATCGGATAGTCTTGACCCTAAAACTGTTTATGTGGCTTCTGGTACATATTCTCAAACTTTAAATAATCAGGTATTTCCCCTTGGCTGTAAATCGTATGTTTATCTAATTGGAGAAAATACTAATACAATTTTACTGAATGATGCTTATGCTTCAATAATTATAAGGGCAAGTTATGATAAAGTAAATATTTCCATAGAAAACTTTACTTTGCATAGTTCTAATGATGATATTAGTATAGTTCTATTTATATGGGAAGGGAATAATATAATCATTAGAAATGTAATTATTGAGGATTGTATAAGTATTGATAGTTATATTTCTTTCATATATAAAACTAATAATATTCTATATAAAAATGTGATATTCAGGGATAATTCAGGTAAATACGGTGCAGGTTTACATCAGGAAAGACATAATGCAACATTGAGAAATTGCATATTTGACAACAATCATTCAACCAGCTGGAATTCAAATCTTTATTTTATTGGTACAGATTACATTACTATTGAGAATTGTATTTTCTCCAACTCATGTGTTACACATCCTGATTTTACAACTTTTATAATTGGAGAGTGGCAATTTTGTGAGGTTGTTAAAAATATTAAAAACACTCTGTTTTATAACAACAGTACCCCAGCAGGTGCAACAATCGGTATCTGTGGAGATGGTGCTGGAGAGATAGGTGAAACAAATATCACAAATTGCACATTTGCAGATAACTCTTCGGCACATTCAACTTTATTATTAATTGGCGAAAAAGTCAATATGAAAAATACCATTATGTATGATAACACAGACTATGAGATACGATTACCGGATTGCACCTGGTATGGAATAGTTGATACTTTAAATATAGACCATTGTAATATAAAAAATGGAGAAGATGGTATCTGGAATCAGAATGAAGCAAATATTATAAACTGGTCGGATAGCAACATACAAGAAGACCCTCTATTTTGTGGAACAGGAGATTATCCCTTTGCATTGTCAGAACTCTCTCCTTGCATAGATGCTGGCACACCAGATACTACTGGACTAAACTTACCAGAATTTGATTTAGCAGGCAATCCAAGAGTATTCAATGAAATAATAGATATGGGAGCGTATGAATATCAGGATACTATTGGAGTAGTTGAACCAGATTATCCGTTATTCATTTTTGACCTTTTCCAGAATAATCCAAATCCTTTTAGCTCAAGAACAACAATATCTTTTATCCTCGCATCTTATGAACATCTGAATGAATACACTTTATCAATATATAATATTCGTGGCCAACTCATCAAAACATTTTGTGGTAGAGAAAACAATTTCTGGGTCAAGACAGATATAGTGTGGGACGGGACAGATGAGAAGGGGAATAAAGTAAGTCCTGGGGTTTATTTTTATAAACTGGAATATGACCAAAATGCTTTAACAAAGAAGATGACATTGGTTCGCTGAGGCTTCCTCCCTCGTTAATACTGCGGAGGACAGGGTATAGAATAAATCTTTTTACATCAAAGTTTCCACTTCGTTATCTGGATATTTTGGACAGAGATGTACTATGTAGTATAAATATTATATTATTTTGTTTAGCATAAATTTTATTAATTAACTAACATTGATATAAGTTTACAAACTTTATTTTTCTTGACACCCAAAAGACTATTTGCAATTCTTGCATTTGAAAATAAACGCGGGGTGGAGCAGTCTGGTAGCTCGTCAGGCTCATAACCTGAAGGTCGTAGGTTCAAATCCTTCCCCCGCTACCAATTTTTATGGCGATGTAGCTCAGTTGGTTAGAGCAGTGGAATCATAATCCATTGGTCCGGGGTTCGAATCCCTGCATCGCTACCATTTTATCATCTTGAATTCCCATATATTAAAGCGCCAGTAGCTCAGTTGGATAGAGCAACAGCCTTCTAAGCTGTGGGTCAGAGGTTCAAATCCTCTCTGGCGTGCCAGTTTCTTATCATGCCAGAGGCATATCCTTCGGAAATAAAAAATAAACCGCAAATTTATACAAATTCACCCCGCCCGTCTTGGCGAGGCAAAGCCGCGACAGATTAGATAGTATCCCATCCGTCTGGGCGCCTGTCTCCCGACACATCGGGAGCCAAGACGGGCCGAGACCGATTAGATTTCAAGAGTTAAATATTATAAGAACATCTAACGGGGTAAATGCTAATAAAAGAGTATTAAAAAAATTAGAAATATTGAGATTTATTAGTTTCAGAACTTATTTTTTATTCTTAAAAGAGGATTTATCTTGACCATCAATGATATATTTTGCCTTTTTGTCTTATGTTTACAAAAGTAATTTCATTTTCAATAGTAGGTATTGACGCCATTCCAATTGATGTAGAAATGGATGCAAAGGCTTCATCAATGCCATATTTCTCAATGGTAGGTTTACCTGCTAATTCTGTAAAAGAAAGTAAAGACCGAGTAATTACAGCTATCAGAAACAACAATTATCATTTCCCTGGAAAAGCTTATACTGTAAATTTGGCTCCAGCAGATGTGAAAAAAGAGGGTGTAGCATTTGATTTACCAATTGCGATTGCTTTGCTTTCCTCACTAAAGCAGATTTCCCCCAATCATCTTGAAGATATTGGACTTGTAGGCGAGCTTTCCTTAAATGGAGAGGTTAGACCTATTAGAGGTATTTTACCTATAACTTTAGCAGCAAGAGATAATGGACTCAAAGGAATTATTGTGCCAGCTGAGAATGCAAAAGAAGCTGCTGTTGTGGATGGCATATCTGTATATCCTGTAAACAATTTAAAAGAATGTATTGCTTTTTTGCACGATGCAGTGAACATATCTCCTGTAAAGGTAAGCTTATCATCTATTTTTGAAAGAGAGAGAGTTGATATTATTGATATGTTTGATGTGAAGGGACAGTATAATGTAAAGCGTGCATTAGAAGTAGCAGCTGCAGGAAGTCATAATATCCTGATGATTGGACCACCCGGAGCTGGAAAAACAATGCTTGCCCGAAGAATACCATCTATATTACCTGAAATGACTTTGGAAGAAGCTATAACAACTACCAAGATTCATTCAGTAGTTGGCAAATTACAATCAGAACATTCGCTTGTCGCAGTACGCCCTTTTCGCTCACCTCATCATACTATTAGTGATGTTGCTTTGATAGGAGGTGGTAGTTATCCAAAGCCTGGGGAAGTTTCGCTTGCCCATAATGGAGTCCTCTTTTTAGATGAGTTGCCTGAATTTAAGAAAACTGTTTTAGAAGTTATGCGTCAGCCATTGGAGGATGGAGTTGTTACAATCTCGCGTGCTGTACAGTCCTTGACATTTCCTGCTAATTTTATGCTTGTAGCATCAATGAACCCATGTCCTTGTGGATATTTTGGAAGTAATATAAGTAGTCATGTTTGTACTTGCACCCCTGCAATAATTCAGAAATATGTTTCACGAATTTCCGGCCCATTATTAGACAGAATAGATATTCATGTTGAAGTGCCAGCTGTAAAATATGCTGAACTCTCAACTGACCCCAAAGGGGAAAAATCAATAAATATACAAAAAAGAGTAAATGAAGCAAGAAAAATCCAACTTGAACGATTTGCTAAGAATAAAAATATATTTTCAAATGCCGATATGGTGTCAAAACATATCAGGATGTATTGCAAGATAGACCAGGAGTGCAAACAACTTTTAAAGATTGCTATTGAGAAGCTTGGACTTTCTGCTCGCGCATATGATAGAATTTTGAAAGTATCTCGTACTATTGCAGACCTGGATAAAAGTATTCATATAAAGCCTGAATATATAAGTGAGGCAATCCAATATCGCAGCCTTGATAGAAAATATTGGTTATAATGATTTGCATTTATGATTAGAGAAGAATTTATAAGGCAATTTGACTGGTTTTTGTTAATTATTCTAATACTGTTATTAGCCTTTGGTGAGATATCAATCTATAGCGCCTCAATTCAAAAAACAGGCGAAAAGGTTATACTGAGTGACTATTATCTTAAACAGTTAATCTGGATATTTGTTGGAATTGCAATTTTTATCTTTGTTTTATACATACCAGAGGTTATTATAGATATTTTTGTAGTTCCATTCTATATTGGTGCTATCTTTCTATTATTATTGGTATTATTTTTACCAGGGGTCAAAGGTGTTCACCGTTGGATTAGTTTTGGTGGATTTGGTCTTCAGCCATCTGAATTGGCAAAGATTGCATCAGTGTTGCTTATAGCCAAAATTATTTCAAAGCGATATTTACAAAAGTGGAAGATAGTTGTATTTTCTTTTTTGGTAATTTTACCACCGATCTTATTGATACTTTGGGAACCTGATTTAGGCAGTGCCTTGATTTTCATCATATTTTATTTTCCAATGATTTATTTCGCTGGTGTTCCACTCTATGCTATAATTTTGATAATTTCTCCGATTATCAGCATTATTGTTGGGTTTTCTTTGACATTATGGATAATTTTTGATGCTATTTTGTTAATAGTTTTATTGTTAAGAAGATTATCTTTTACTTTATCTGGCGTTATTTTTGCAGGGAATTTTTTCTTATCTTTTGTCACTCCATATTTTTGGAATAATTTAAAAGTATACCAGCAGAAGCGAATTCTTACATTTATTGACCCTACACGAGATGTGATGGGTAGTGGGTATCAGATAATTCAATCTAAGATTGCTATTGGTTCTGGGGGGATATTTGGTAAAGGATTATTACAAGGTACGCAAAAGAATCTTGCTTTCTTGCCTGAACAGCAGACGGATTTTATATTCTCAGTTATAGGTGAAGAGCTCGGTTTTCTTGGATGTACTTTTTTGATAATTCTGTTTATTCTATTAGTTTGGCGAGTAATATGCATTCTTAGAAAGATTCAAAATACAAGAAAACGAATAACTATTGTTGGGATACTTTCTTTTATAATATGTCAAATAGTGATAAATATTGGAATGAATATTGGGATTTTTCCGGTTGTTGGAATTCCTTTACCATTCATTAGTTATGGGGGTAGCAATCTTTTGGTTAATATGGCTGCAATGGGAATAATTGTTAAATTTGCAGCCGAGAAAAGTTTTATTGAATAAACAGATTAGTTTCCATAGAAATGTAAATAATTTAAAATTTTCTTGAAATTTTTATAGCGGATATTAAAAAATGGAGCAAAAAAGCAATATGAAACATTCATGTCCCCGATTTATCGGGGACGTACCCGTCTGCCCGTCTTGGCTCGCCAAGCCGAGACAGAGGCGCCGAGCCTGAAAGGAGAATGAAAATGGCATGCAAGCATTCCCAAGCTGGGGCTTGGGAATGAGAGCGCAAATAAAAATATTGTTCGTGTTAGTTCGTGTTGTTCGTGGCAAAAAAGGTATTTTCAGATGAAAAACATAATTAACTCTTGCTTGAAGGAGCATATTAAAGCGATTGAGTCATTATTGAATTTTACTGAAGATTTGATAACTTCAGCAAAAGAGATGTGTCAAACTTTACGGGATGGTGGCAAGATTATGCTTTGTGGTAATGGGGGAAGTGCAGCAGATGCTCAGCACATCGCGGCTGAATTTGTGGTTCGCTTTAGAAGTAATTATAATCGTAAATCACTGTCGGCTCTTGCCCTAACTACTGATACTTCACTGATTACTGCGTGTGGCAATGATTATGGGTTTGAGAATATTTTTGCTCGTCAGATTGAAGGACTGGGCAATAAAGGTGATTTTTTGATTGGAATTAGTACAAGCGGAAATTCTTCAAATGTTTATAAAGCCTTTGAACTTGCCAGAAAAAAGGGAATTAGGACTTTGTTGCTTTCTGGTAAAGATGGTGGTAAAATCAAAAACATTGCAGATAATTCTATTATAATTTTACATAATGATACGGCTCGAATTCAAGAAGCACATATTACTATTGGACATATTTTATGTCGGTTAGTAGAAGAAATATACTTTGAAAAATAAATATAAAATAAGGAGTCATAATGGGTAGAAAGAAAAAAACAGAGGATAAATATGAATATGATGCAAAGAAATTCTGTGTCCCGGTAACTAAAATAGGACCTTTAGAAAACATCCAATTTATCATTGATGATTTTGTTGAAAAAAAGGTTACATTTTGCGTGGATGGAAGCGAGGACAGATGGGAAGTATGGCGATTAGAAGAAGAAGGTGATTCTGATAAAATAAAGAAAAAGGATTATCCAAGAAGACCTAAATTTCTATATGTAAAAGGCGAGAAGATAGATTATGTAACAAAAAATGAGCAGGAATAATATGTGAGGCAAAAATGTCCGAAATAATGAGTATTTATGCACGAGAAATTTTGGATTCTCGCGGGAATCCCACTCTGGAGGTAGAGGTAAAATTGGACTCAGGTGCTTTTGGCAGAGCTGGTGTTCCTTCTGGAGCATCAACCGGAGAATATGAGGCAGTAGAACTCCGAGATGGTGATAATGATAGATATAATGGAAAAGGGGTATTGCAAGCAATAAAAAATGTTAATGAAATTATTGCACAGGAGCTAATAGGAAAAGAAAGTATAAATCAAGTTGAAATAGATAAGGCAATGATAGACCTGGACGGCACCGATAACAAAGAAAGATTAGGAGCCAATGCTATACTTGGCGTGTCTGTTGCAGTGGCTAAAGCATCTGCTATGGAATTAGGACTGCCTTTGTATCGCTATATTGGCGGAACCAATGCAAGGATAATACCAGTTCCAATGTTTAATATTCTTAATGGTGGGAAGCATGCTGATAATAATGTTGATATTCAAGAGTTTATGATTATGCCTCTTGGGGCAGAAACTTTCCATCAAGCATTACAAATGGCATCAGAGACATTTCACTCCCTGAAAGAAATTCTCAAAAATAGTGGATACAGTACCGCCGTTGGTGATGAAGGAGGCTTTGCTCCTAATCTTAAATCAAATGAAGAGGCTTTGAAATTTATACTTAAAGGAATTGAAAAAACAGGATATCGTCCAGAAGAAGATATCGTTATTGCAATAGATTCTGCCGCATCATCATTTTACAAAAATGGTAAGTATATGATAAATGGCTCTAAACAAAGACTTACAAATAGTGATATGATAGAAATTTATAAAATGTGGGTGAAGAAATATCCAATTGTCTCAATTGAAGATGGTCTTGCAGAAGATGATTGGAAAGGCTGGAAAATGATGACTCAAGAGTTGGGCGATAAAGTCCAGATTGTTGGTGATGATATATTTGTTACAAATAAAGTCAGATTGGAAAGAGGAATTAAAGAGAAATCAGCTAATTCTATTCTGATAAAGTTAAATCAGATTGGCACTTTGACTGAAACTTTAGATACAATTGAGATTGCAAAAAAAGCTAAATTTACTACAGTAGTCTCTCACCGTTCTGGTGAAACCTGCGATACAACCATTGCAGACCTTGCAGTTGCTGCTAATTGCGGACAGATAAAATCCGGTTCTGTTTCTCGTTCGGAACGAATTGCAAAGTATAACCAACTTTTACGAATTGAAGAAGAATTGGGTGAATCAGCTGTTTTTCCCGGGAAAGATTTGTTCAAAATATAGTTAAAATATACTTTCCTCAATTAAAGTTAATAATCAATGAGAAGAAAGAAGAAAAAAAATCTGAGAATCATCCTGATTATTATAGTTATTGCGTTGATTTGGTTTCTTTTCTTTGATAAATATAGCTTGATAAAAATAATAAAAAGTGATATCAAAATTAAGCAAAAACAAAATTTAATAGAAGTATATAAAAAACAAGCAAAGAAATTGGAAATTGAAAAAAACAGATTAGAAAACAAGGATGAAAAAGTTATAGAGAAAAAGGCAAGAGAGTTAGGATTAATAAAACCAGGTGAAACAATAATCAGAATTCGTGAAGAGGAGAAAAAAGTACAAAAAGGGGACTAAATCTAACATGGCTTCGGCTTATCAGTCCCCCCGATTTCATTCAGTCTCGGCCAGTCTTGGCGGGGCCAAGCCCCGACAGGCGCCCAGACGGACGGGAAGCCTCGACAGGCTACACTAATCAGTCACGGCATCAGTCTCGGGCAAGCGAGCCTTGACAGAAGCGTGCCTTGACGGAGACGAGTTCATCTGTTTGAGATTATCAACTAAAAGATGCATGCAATATTTAAAGGAACGATTTTATCTCCAATATCCAAGGGCGAAGTTTTATTCATAGTGTCCGGATATCTCGTAACCTCTGAACAAGGCAATATATTAGAAGTTACTTCCAATGACCCCAGAGAAAAATATAAAAGTTTTCCATTCTACGATTTCTCTGATAGAATAATTTGTCCAGGATTTATTGATATACATAACCATCTGTCACAATTGCCTTTGATGGGACTTTCAGACAATAATCTTTTAACATGGTTGAATAAATTAGTTTTTCCTTGTGAAGAAAGATTTAACTCAATAGATATAGCAAAACAGACTGCAGATGCATTTTTTCATCACCTTCTAAAGAATGGCACTACGACTACTTCTACTTATGTAACTGTGCATAAAATAGCTACAGATTTAGCATTTCAATCCGCGAGCAAGATTGGAATCAGAGCATTTATTGGAAAGGTTATGATGAACCAGCAAGTTCCTGGCAATATGATAGAAAATACTCAACAGTCTTTGCGAGAATCAGAAGAATTGATAGAAAAGTGGGATGGATATGACAATGGCAGATTGCGGTATGCATTGACTCCACGATTTGCGGTTTCCTGCTCCTTCTCAATGCTTAAAGGTATTGGTGAATTAGCAAGAAAGTATGATGTTTATACCCAGTCTCATCTGGCAGAAAGCAATGGAGAACTTAAACTTATACAAAAACTCTATCCAAATTTTGAAAATTATACTGATGTTTACTACAGAGCAGGAATTTTGTCAGAAAAAACAATTATGGCTCATTGCATTTATTTAAGCGGAAAAGAAATTGAAATCTTGCGAAAAACAGGCACAAAGATAAGCCATTGCCCGACTGCTAACCGATTTCTTGCAAGCGGAGTAATGCCATACAGAAAGTTGGAACAAAGTGGCTTGACTATTGGGCTTGGCACTGATGTGGCTGGAGGTTATAGCCTGTCAATGTTTAATGAGATGAAAGAAGCAATAGAAACATCAAAGACGATAAATTTTATAAACTCTGAAAAACAGTATAAATCAATAACAGTTGAAGAAGGGTTTTATCTGGCAACTCTTGGGGGAGCTAAGGCACTATCTATTGAAGAAGAAACAGGCAGTTTGGAAAGAGGTAAATCTGCCGATTTTCTGGTTATTGACTATAAGAAGCTTAATGACTGTAAAGATAGTGATATCCTTTCAAATGCAAAAGTGATTTTGTCTAAGATGATTTACTGCGGAGATGACAGAATTATTGAGCAGGTTTATGTCAGAGGAAAAAGGCTTATTTAAATTTTAAATATGAAAACAAAATAATTGACAAATATTAATCTTACCAAGGTTTGAAGACGAAAGGAGAAATGATGGAATTTGAACTATTATCCAATGCTGATATGAAAGTAATGGATGCCTTAAAAGAATACCACGGTGGTGCAAAGAGTATCATTGAGATTATCAAAAAAATGAGGGATTTTGAAACCCGTAAAGAAATTCTTGCTGAAAAGGGCTTCGGCAAAATGATTGAAGAAGCAGAGCAATTGGTAAAAGAATTTGCAAAAGTTAGTGATTTTGAAAATGAAAACAATATTTCTTATAATAGCAATTTTGGCATCGCCACTGCGCAGGTTTCCGGTTGGCAAGGTGCAAAAGTTACACATCATGCAATGAAACGGATTGCTGAAAGTGCTTCTACAGATGAGCCTTGTTTTGTGCCTTCTGAGTTTATTTCCGTTGTGGCTTTAACAGATAATTATGTTTATAATGGCGATCTTATGGCAACACTTACGATGGCTGAAAACATTATGAAAGGCTCAAAATTCTGCTCCACAAATCTTATTGGTATTCCACAACCGGAAAAAAGATTTCTGGAATTAGAAAAAGTAACAGGAAAAACTTTTGAGAGAACAGATGCAGGTGGTGGCAATTCTGCTCTTATTCTAAAAAATCAAGGAACTTTCTTTGGTAATTTCGGTGGGATAGAAGTCGCAAATGATAACCATCTTATCTATCTTGATGGAATAACCAGAACAGCACTCGCAACAGGTGCGGACTTTTTCCTTAATCCGAGTTGGAGCACAATTGTTGCAATTTGTTACTATGGTCGTGATATTCCTAATCTTTATATTAAAATCTCTATGCTTCTTGCTACACAAAATCTTGTACAGTTCAGAATGCTTCTGAATATTATGAAAGAATACATCCGTGATGATATGACTTGTCCACTTTATGAAATCAATATTGGAAATGGGGTGAATGCTGAGAATTTTATACAGTGTGCAAAAGAATTAAAAGAAAGTGGTATTAAAGGAGTTAGCCTGTGTGCTCATATTTACATCAATCCTGATCTTGGTATGAAAGGTTTCAATTGGACAGATAATGCATTCAAGGTTCTGGAAAGCGGAACTGATATGACATTCAAATATGAAAGCGATGGCACAAGCAGAGAAATGGATACAATGGAAGCCTATTTCCTCCCTGAAGAGGAGAGAGATGCAAATGCAGAAAAAATTGGCGATGTTATTTTCTATAAAGCCCTGCGTGCTACCAAAGATGGAAAAGAAATGATGAAAAGAGGAGTCAAAGTAAAATTTGGTGGAAGTTCGTATTAATAAAGCAACCTTGCGAAGTAAACCTTCTAAAAATTCCTGCCAGTAGGCGGACAAGCAGAACTTTCGCAATGTTCTAAAATAACTTATGTTAAATCAATTTAAAGAATTCATTAAAGTTCTGAAAGTTCTTGATGAATATAATGTTGAGTATATTCTAATTGGAGGTGTTGCTGTAATCCTTCACGGCATTGAAAGATTGACCAGAGACATAGACATTTTTGTAAAAATGATTCCAAAGAATATTAAAAAACTTCGCGATGCGTTATATTGTGTTTTTAATGATTCCTCAATTGAAGAAATTAATTTGAATGAGTTGAAAAAATATCCAGTTATTAGATATGGAACTCCAGGTGGCTTTAATATTGATATTATTACACATATAGGTAAGGTTTTTGGATTTGAAGATCTGGAATTTGAAATTATAGAATTTCAAGGGATTAAAATTAAGATTGCAACTCCGGAAACATTATATAAACTAAAGAAAGATACTTTACGATATAAAGATAAAGGTGATGCAATATTCTTGAAGGAACTTATAAAAAGAAAGAAAGATTCTGAATAAGATAAAAATGAAAGAGATATTATATGCCGATTTATAAGTACAAAACTTTTGAGGAAGCAGAAAGAGCCCTCTGGAATTTCCATCCGGATGAAGCATATTATGAAAAAGTAGCTGAACTCTGGGAATTTGCTAATAAATTATCCCCGATAAATTATCCAAAAGGAATATTTAAATTTAAAAGTATAGAAGAGGCTAATAAACATAGAGAAGAATTTGAGCTTGATTATGCAAAAAATTTCAAAAATAGAAACCATTGAAATGATTATTAACATGAGTTATATATATTTGTTACCCATAATTTAAATTATGGGTATCTAAAAGAATAATGTGAAGAAATGATTTAAAGAAGCCCACAAATTTTTAACCCGTTAAATTTTTTTTTATATTTAACCGGGTCATTTGTGGGAAAAGAAAAGAAACAAAATCCAAAATTCATAACCGTTTTAACGGTTTTAAGGAGAAATTACAATGTCACATTCTCTCACAAGAATTTGGATACATGCAGTCTGGAGCACAAAAGATAGATTCCCATTCTTAAAGAAAGAAGAACGGATAAAGATAGTTGACCATTTACAAGCAAAGTTAGAAGAATCTGAATGCGGTGTTAGGATTATCAATGGCACAGAAGATCACTTACACGCCTTGTTTCTCTTAAATCAGAATGAATCCATAAAAGATATAATGAAAAATGTCAAAGGTGAAACCTCTCATTGGATAAATCAAAAAGATTTTTATAAAATAAAATTTGCTTGGCAGATAGGGTATGGTGCGTTTTCGGTTAGTGAATCAATTGTAAAGGATGTTGAACAATATAAGAAATCAACAAGAGCATCATCGAAAAATGTCATTTCAAGAAGAATGGGATTTGTTGATGAAAAAACATAATATCATTGTTTCTGGAAACCATTGAAATGGTTAATGGTGTTGTGTGTTATTGTTACCCACGATTAAAATCGTGGGCTTCCGTTTATCAGTAATGTGAAGTAAAGAAGCCCACAAATGTTTACTCCGTCTGCTGACGGATCATTTGTGGGTTAAAAATATGTCAATAAATTATTAACCATTTCTCCACCAAAGGTGGATCTGCCTATGGCATGAAACGGTTTTTAAAGAAAGGAAAAGATATGATAAAAGATTGGATTTCACAATTTTCTGATAATATGAAGGAATATGGTGGATATTCTATTGGAAAACTATTTAGTTTATTGAGCGACCCGGAAATTATCTCATTAGCAGGTGGTTTACCATCTCCGGAAATGTTTTTAAAAGACGAGATGAGAATCGCATCTAAAAAACTTTTAGATAAAGATTTAGAAAATATTTTTCAATATACTGATATCAAGGGAGAGCATAGTCTTATTCAAGCCGTAATTCAATTTCTTAAAAGGGATAATATTCATATTTCAGAAGAAAATATTGTTATCACATCATCTGGTCAGCATGGACTTGATTTGATAGGACGACTTTTCCTAAATCCCGGTGATGTGGTTATGATTGACCGTCCCACTTTTGCCGGAGCAATTGTCGCTTTTCAAATGCAAAGACCTGAATTTGTCGGCGTTGACATTGAGGAAGACGGACCAAATATTGAAGGTTTTCGTCAAAAGATTGAGGAATTGAAAAAGAAGAATAAAAGTCCAAAATTTATTTATGTTGTGCCAGATTTTCAGAATCCTTCAGGAATTACTATGAGTCTTGAGAAAAGAGAAGCACTTTTGGATTTGAGTTATGAATATGATATTCCAATTGTAGAAGATAGTCCGTATCGTGATTTGCGATATTATGGAGAAACCATCCCCTCTATTTATGGTCTGGATCAAAAGCGAAATGGTGGTAATGTAATTGGATTATATACTTTTTCAAAGTTATTCTGCCCTGGAATACGAGTTGGATTCAATATCGGTCCAAAAGATGTAATTAAAAAAATGATCAACATCAAAGAAGGAAATCTACTTAATACACCAAAGTATAATCAAGATATGTGCACTGCATTTTTAACTGAAATGGATATGGAAACACATCTTGAAAAATGCAGGAATTATTATCGTGAAAAACTTAATGTTTTCTTAGAAACAATGGAAACTTGTTTTCCAGAAGAAATGGGAGTAACATGGACAAAGCCAGAAGGTGGACTTTTCCTCTGGGTTACAGTTCCGGAACATATTGATACATACAAACTTTTCTATGAAGCTATTAAATTTAAAGTTGCATTTGTTCCTGGTGAGGTATTTTATGGTGAGAATCCCAGCAAAAATCATATGCGAATAAATTTCTCTTTTGCTTCTAAGGAACAACTTGCAGAAGCGGTAAGGCGATTATCTAATTGTATAAAAAATTATTAACAAGTAAAAGGTAAGAGGAGATAATTTATGGATTTAGGCATTAAGAATAAAGTAGCATTAGTAACAGCATCGAGCAAGGGACTTGGAAAAGCAGTGGCTCTTCAGCTCTCAAAAGAAGGTGCGAAAGTAATGATCTGTGCAAGGAATAAGGAAACGCTTTTTAGAACCATGGATGAAATTGCTGCGGAAACAGGAGGTGTGGTTAAGGCTTTCACTGTTGATGTCACTCAGAAGCAACAAGTCAAAAAAATGACTGAGCAGATTATAAAAGAGTTTGGGACAATTGATATATTAGTTTGTAATGCAGGCGGTCCACCTGCTGGAATGGTAGATGACTTTAGTCTGGATGACTACCAGGATGCTTTGGAACTTAATCTTTTAAGCACAATAAACCTTTGTTATGAAGTTATTCCTTTTATGAAAAAACAGCATTGGGGCAGGATAGTAAACATGACTTCAGTTTCTGTAAAACAACCGATTGATAATTTGATCCTTTCAAATACTGCGCGAACAGGAGTTTTAGGCTTTTCTAAGTCTCTTTCAAATCAAATAGCAAAATATGGTATCACTGTAAATGCAGTATGCCCGGGTTATACAAAAACTCAAAGGGTTGAAAATCTGGCTAAATCATTCCAGGAAAGTGGAAAAGGAACGATTGCTGATTTCTATAAAAGGATTGAAAGTAACATTCCAATGGGAAGGCTTGGAACTTCAGAAGAATTAGCAAATGCAGTAGCATTTCTTGTATCTGAAGGGGCAAGTTATATAACTGGTGTTGCTTTGCAAATTGATGGAGGATTTGTAAAAGGATTATTTTAAGATTGCGAGGATAAAATGAAAAATTTTATGAAAGATTGGGATAATACACCTTATCCCCAAATGATTAGAAATCTTCCTGAGATTGATATTCCGATTGAAGGAATTCGGGGTTGGCTCATCCATAGTAAAGACAAACAAATCGTTTTTTTCGATATTGATCCTGTCGGGAAGATGCCAGAGCATTCTCATTGCTCACAATGGGGCATTATGCTGGACGGAAAAATGAAGTTGACCATCGATAATGATACAAAGATTTACCAAAAAGGTGATTGGTACTATATTCCTGCTGGGGTTGTACATTCTGCTGAATTTCTCACAAAAGTACATGTGATAGATGTTTTTGACGATCCAAATCGTTATCAAATAAAATAAGTTTCAAATATAATTATGAAACTATAAATTATATAATAAACAATCCCCAATTAAATTGGGGAGAAGGAGAATGAAAAAATGGCAAAAACAAAACTTGCTATCATTGGATGCGGAACGGTAGGCCAGGGCTTACTACAGATTATTAAAGACAAAAATTCAGAAATTTCTGTTGTTGCAATTTCTGATATGATGAAAGGCTCATTACTTGACCCAGATGGGATTGATATTTCCCTTATGCTTGATATTTTGGGCAAAGGTGGGAAAGTGGATGACTATGATAAACTCGGTCCCTCTGCTATAAGAGGATTAAATGCGATTGAAACAGTCAGGCAGTGTGATGCTGACATTATGGCAGAAATGACTTATACTGACATAAAAACAGGACAGCCTGCCACTTCACATATTGAAGAAGCATTGAAAAAGGGGATGAATGTTACAACTTCAAATAAAGGTCCTGCAGCACTATATTATAAAAAACTTTCACGATTAGCTGCTGATAATGGAGTTAAATTTCTAATAGAGGGAACTGTTATGAGCGGAACACCTGTCTTTAATCTTGCTCGTGAGTGTTTTGCAGGATGTGAGATATCAGAAGTGAAAGGAATTCTTAACGGAACAACGAATTATATTCTTACAAAGATGGAAGATGAGGGTTGGTCTTACGAATATGCTCTTAAGAAAGCTCAAGAACTGGGTTATGCAGAAGCAGACCCAACCGCTGATGTTGTAGGATTTGATGCTTTAGCAAAAGTGGTTATTTTGAGCAATGTCCTTTTGGGTGGCGATATTACTCCTGATGATGTCCCACGAGAAGGAATTAGCAAAATCACTTTAGAAGATGTTAACACTGCTGCTAAGGAAGGAATGCGATATAAACTTATTGGCTCCACTAAACTTGAAGGAGATAGAATTATCGCTTCTGTCAAACCTGTGAAATTACCTCTATCTGACCCACTTACAGGAGTTGGTGGTGCAAATAATGCACTTACTTTTGATACAGATTTATTAGGGAAGGTTACCATTCAAGGTGCTGGTGCAGGGAAGATTGAGACGGGTTTCTCAATATTTGTGGACATTTTAAATATTATTAAATGACTTTACCACTTGCCTTGGACACGAGGAAGTTTTCGGGCCAGTTGTGATTCTGTATCAAATTGGAGACATAGATGAGGCGATAAGAAAGGCAAACAGTATGAGTTATGGATTACACGCAGGCATCTTTACCAATAATTTGAATACTGCATTCAAGGCAATCAAAGAGATTGATGTTGGTGGCATAATAATTAACGATTCCTCTGACTATTGGATTGATGGAATGCCATTTGGTGGGGTGAAGAATTCCGGGCTTGGTCGTGAAGGTTTCAGATTTGCGCTTCAGAAGATGACAGAACCGCGAGTTGTCTGTTTTAATTTATAGAAGAGATTTATCTGGTTGGATATATTAGTGTCCATTCGTAAAGTGAAATTTTGAAGGGATGAGGCTTGACTTAAGTCCGATGGACTTGAGTTAAGTTGAATGACAAAAGCAACTTAAGTCAAGTCAGCTAATCCGCCAGTTGGCGGATAACTCAAGTTGCATAGTTTACCCTGTTAGATAACTATATATAACATCTTGGAAACATTCTATAGAATTTTTATCTAACGGGGTTTACGGATGGGTACTAATTAGACAGATTGAATCTAAATGAGAAATAAACGACATATGTCGTATTATATACCAAAAATGGGTGCATAGACGACATAGTTCGTTTATACAGATGTTAGGCGAAATCGCCGCAATCTATAATTAGAGTTCAATATATGGATACAAAAACTAAATTAATAAATGAAGCAAGGAAGTATTTAGGTGAATTCAGATTATCTGAAAACTATTTAACTGCTGGTTCAGTATCAGCAGCATTAATAACAAAAAATGGCAATATATATACTGGTATTTGTGTTGATTTAGCATGTGGAATTGGCTTTTGTGCAGAGCATTCAGCTATCTCTGAAATGCTTAAGAATCGTGAAACTGAAATTGATATGTTAGTTGCAATAAGTGAAAATGGTATATTACCGCCTTGTGGAAGATGTAGAGAATTAATGCTACAGTTAAATAAAAATAATAAAGAAACAAAAATAATCATTGATGAAAATAAAATTGTAAAGTTAGAAGAATTATTACCATATTCATGGATATGAGGTATGCGGCGGCTTCGCCTAACAGCGTGTTTGCGGTTCGCTTCGCTCACCCAAATGCTCCTTCGGGGAACTTCGCAAACACGCAAACCGTTAGCCTAAATATGATAGATATTAAAAATAATTAGTGTGAGTGAATTCTTAATAGGAAATGTATTTATGTTTGAAATATAGAAAGGAACAAACTTATGAGAAGATTAAATATACTTGGTAAAATATTTCTATTTTTGCCCATTGTATTATGTTCTGGTTGTATTAATGATTGGTATATGTGGAGTAGAAATTATCCTTTTTATTTTTTATATGGAGGGATTTTTATGAGAATATTGTTTTTAATTATATTAGGATTGATTGTTTATTTCATTATTAAAAGCACAAAATCAAAGAGAGATGATATCTCATTCAAAGATACTGCTTTAGATATTTTAAAGAAGCGATATGCAAAAGGAGAAATCACAAAAGAAGAGTTTGATAAAATGAGAAAAGATCTGGAAAGTTAGCTCTAACTTTACTTTATTGAAATGTAAAACGGTCATATAATTCAATAATTGCGGGAAATATTACACAATAAGAATAGAAATGGATAGAAAAAGAGTAAAAGGGAAAGAGATCTTTAAGCAAAAGTGGTATTCTTAAATATATTGAAATTTTAATAAGGAAGGCAAGAAATGCCAAATATTACTGTAGAAGGACCACTAATCAAAGAATTAGATACAAAACGCAGACTTTTACCAAAGAGATAACAAAAGCTGCAGTAAAAGCTTATAATTTACCTGAGGAAGTTATTGTTGTTCTCATAAAGGAAAATCCTCCAGAAAATGTAAGTGTAGGTGGGCAATTGATAATTGACTGGCTTAAGCAAAAATCTAAGGAATAAGGTTAATAAGCTCATGAATTATAAGTTTTATATCTCGTAAAACTCTCTTCTTCTATCAGCAAAAATATCATTCTTTTCAGTAACAAACTTATCTCTTGCATTTGTAGGATTGATTTCCACTACTTTCAGGATTTCTTCATCTTCAGTTGCCTGAGCTAAAATTTCTCCTTTAGGTGAGGTTATCTGGCTCATTCCAGTAAAGGTAAGTTCCTGCCCCGCATTCTTTTCAGTTCCAATACGATTAGCAGTAATTGTAAAAACACGGTTTTCAATAGAGCGAGTAATCATTGCTTTCTGGCAGAAAGGCAAAACTAAGTTAGCAGAATGACAGATGATTTCTGTCCCTTTCAAGGTAAGAGTACGAGCCGATTCAGGAAAAATCCAATCAAAACATATCATCAAGCCAAGTTTTGTTCCATTAAATTCAAAAACATTAAATCCAGTATCGCCCGGTTTGAAAAGTTCTTTTTCATCAAAAAATAAATGGGTCTTCCGATATATTTCAATCTTTCCATTCGGTTGAACGAACATTTGTGAATTGTAAAAACTATCAGCTTTTTTTTCCAAAAAACCACTTACTATACCACAATTTTCTCTTGCTGAAAGGTTTCTAAAGAAGTCAGCGATTCTGCCTGATTTTGCAGGTGCAGATAGCGGTTCCATTTCCCTTTGATTTGTGAAAAGATAGCCACTCGTAGCAAGTTCAGGAAGAACCACCAAATCTGTCTTACATCCTTTCAACATTGAGTTGATTTTTTCAAGATTGTATTTCTCACAAAACAGCTTCGGGTAAAATTGTAAAAATCCTACTTTCATAATTAAATATAGAATGTCTAAATGAAAAATTTACCCCGTTAGATAAGTTCCTATTTAGAGTAGAAGTAAGCAAATCGTGGTAATTTAACGGGGTGAATTAGCTATTTTGATATTAACTTAGATTATCCGCTTATATTCAGTTTTTCTACTAAGATAGACGGTGCTCCGATAGATGAGAAGTTAAATTTGAGATTATCGCCAATAGCAATAATATCTTGAAGTAGTTGAAGGAAATTTCCTGAAACTGTAAAATTGTGTATGGGATATTTTCTTTGACCATTTTCCCAGTAGAATCCCTGAGCGCCCATAGAGAAATCTCCGGAAATAGGATTGCAACCACTATGCATACCAGAAAGTTGAACAATTTCAATTGAGCGAGGGAAAAACTTGTATAAATCATCTGCTGGGGTTTTACTATTTGGGATAAATAAATTAGATGGAGAAACATTCATTGTGCTTTTGTAAGAACGGCTGGCATTACCTGTAGATTTGGTTTTATCCTTTTTTGCCGTAATGGTATTATGAAGATAGGATTGCAAAATACCTTTAGAGATTAGATTCGTGGTTTGTGAAGGATATCCCTCATCATCAAAAGGTCTGGTAGAAAAACCAATATCAAGCAAGGCATCGTCAATGATTGATACAATGTTATTAGCAATTTTTGTATTCAATTTTCCTTTCAGTAAAGACCTGCCTTCTTGAACTGATTTAGCTGAGAAGATGCCACAAAAAGTATCAAGAACGGTTGCAGCCATTTCATTATTGAAGATGATAGGATACTTACCAGATTTAATCTCTCTTGCTTCAAGAAGTTCTAATGCCCTTTTTGCAGATTCATTTCCAATGACTTCAGAATCAATTTGATTAAAATCATGAGAAAATTTGTAGAAAAATCCAGATTTCGTTTCATCTTTCTGGCGAGCCAATGAAACAGCATAACCGGAAGCCAGGTTTGAGGTATACTCTTTTTGTAACCCATTTGAATTAGCTATTTTAGTTGACGACTTTGCATTTCCTATTTCTGAATAAGGAACATTAATAATTTTTTTACTAAACTTCCGGGCGCTTTCTTCCAATAATTTTGCTTTGTTTATCTTCTCGCTAACAGTAACTTTTTCAAGCTCAGGATAGTAGACATACAATTTTTTTTCAACATCAGGATAATTTTTGAATTCAACTTCTTCATCTGATTCAATATATGTAGCATTTTCCCGTGCTTTATTGATTATAGTTTCAAAGGCATTCTTATTTAGTTTTTCAGTATATGCGTATCCAACTGAATTATCTTTAAGTACTCTTACACCCAGCCCGATTGAATCAGCATATTTAAAGCTTTCAACTTCCTGTTTAAATATTTTCACGGAAAATGAATTAGTTTTTGTTAATAGAATATCTATATCTTTGATATTTTTTTTCTTTGCAATATCAAATATTTGCTCAAATTCTTTTTTAAACATCTTATTTCTCCTTTAAAATTTAGCCACGAAAATACACGAAAGATTCACAAAATAATAAAAGATTGGATATTTCTAAATTCAATTATTTTGTGCATTTTTGTGTGTTTTTCTGCCAGAGGTCGGACAAGTGTGGCTGATTTATTTTCTTCCACCGACAACTATTTCATCAACTTTAATTGGGGGTTCGCCAACGCATGTTGGAACACTTCCACTTACGGAGCCACACATTCCTTCTGCAAATTTAAGTTCTTTTCCGACCATACTTATTTTATGAAGAATTTTTGCTCCATTCCCAATCAGAGTTGCACCACGAACTGGTTTGGTTATCTTACCATTTTCTATCAAATAGCCCTCTGCCACAGCAAAGTTGAAGTCTCCAGTCCCGGGCTGAACAGAGCCGCCGCCCATTTTTTTTGCATAAAGTCCAAAATCAATTGAAGCAATCATATCATCAAATTCATCTTTTCCGGGTGCAATATAAGTATTTCTCATTCTGGAGGTAGGAGCAAATTTATATGACTGTCTTCTTCCGCTTCCTGTTGATTTCATCCCGATTTTTATTCCACCCAATCGGTCTATCATAAAGGATTTCAATATTCCATTTTTAATTAAGACTGTCTTTTGTGTGGGATTTCCCTCGTCATCTATAGTTATGGAGCCCCAGGCATTTGGGATTGTGCCATCATCAATTGCAGTTACACATTGATTTGCTATTTGTTTGCCCATTTTATCCGCAAACACTGAGGCACCTTTTGCAACACTGGTAGTTTCTAAAGCATGTCCGCAAGCTTCATGAAAGATTACACCACCAAAGCCGTTTCCAATGACAACAGGAAATTTTCCAGAAGGGGCATAATCAGCGAGAATCATTGTGACAGCTTGTTCTGCGGTTTTCCGCCCTAATTCTTCCGGATTCAGTTTTTGGAAGAATTCATAACCTCTTTGTGCGCCAGGGCCTTCTCCACCTGTTTGCATCTCATTTCCTTTACTTGCAATGGATGAAACATATATTCTTGCATAAGTTCTGGTATCACCAGTAAGTAAACCATCGCTGTTAGCAATTTGGATTTTTTGTTCCTTTTCTGTATAAGTAATATTTACCTGGGAGATCAAATCAGAATAGTTGCGCGCTACTTTGTCCACTTTTTGTATAAAGTCAATTTTTTCTTTTTTTGTAATAGAGTTAAAAGGAATTTCAATCTTATGTGGTGAGGCAAAATCTTTTTTTCGCAGGTCAAAAGTTACGGTATCACCCTTTCCAATATCGGCATTACTGACAGCATCAGCAGCAGAGAGAAGAGATTTCTCAGAAAGGTCATTTGTAAATGCGTAGATAGCTTTAATTCCATAAAATACTCTGATACCAGCACCATAGTCCTCTCCTTCAATTGCCTTTTTAATCTGGCTATCTAAAAGTTGAATAGAGGAATTAAAAGTATCCTCTACAAAAATTTCAGCAAAATCAGCTCCATTTGATAAAGCCTTTTCCAAAACTTTTTCTAATAATCTTTGATTTAACATACAGCCTCCAGATTTGGATTGAAATTTTAATTATATGAATTTATGTCAAGAAAAGGAACAATAATCTTTGACAATAAAAATCAAATATTTGATATTATACTTTTTGGAGTAAAAATGCTTGAGATAAATATTTGGAGTCATTTTAGTGCAGCACATAGGTTGGATGGATATCAAGGCGAATGTGCCAATCTTCATGGTCATAATTGGAAAGCTCGTTTGGGAATTTTTTGTAAGAAAACCAATGAAATTGGAATGACTATTGATTTTAAAGTTTTGAAAAAACAATTTGAGAAAGTCCTTTATGAATTTGACCATAAATATTTGAATGAATTAAAGTGTTTTGATAGACAAAATCCCACTTCAGAATTGATTGCCAAAACTCTCTTTGAAAGGGCATCAGCCCAAATCAATAATTCCAATTGCAAGGTAAAAGAAATTGAAGTCTGGGAATCAGAAAAATATTCTGTTGTGTATAGACCCAATGAGAATTGTTAATTCAGAGTTTGTTACGAGTGCAACACAATTTAGTCATCTGCCGAAATCCACTTTGTCAGAGATTGCTTTTATTGGCAGGTCTAATGTAGGGAAGTCTTCATTGATAAATGCTTTGTTAAACAGAAAAAACCTGGCACAGATTAGTAAGAATCCTGGAAAGACGCGAGCTATAAACCTTTTTAAGGTTGAGTATATTAACATAAAAGATAAGAAAGATAAACTTATTTTTGCAGATTTGCCCGGCTATGGATACGCAAAAGTTTCAAATAAAATGAGATTAGATTGGAAGCAACTTGTGGAGAGTTACTTGCAAAAACGGGAAAAACTTTGTGGGGTTGTAATTATTGTGGATATTAGACATCCTGCAGATGAAAAGGATATTCAAGCTGTTAAATGGGTGAGCTCATTTCAAAAGCCTTTCCTTCTTGTTGCCACAAAAAGTGATAAATTAGGCAAATCAAAGATTAATCTACAGGTTAATTTATTAAAACAGGAATTCTCATTGTTAAGCGATGAACAAATTATAGGATTTTCATCAAAAAGCTGTTTTGGTAAAGAAAAAATAATTGCATGGATAAATGAAAAAATAACTCAACATTGCATTCCCAATTCCCAATTCAATCGGTGAAGGCTTTGGGAACGAGAGAGCATAGAAAGAATAGAAAATTTCTAATTTAAAGTTATGGAGTTATTATGTTAGAGAGTATAAAAGTTCCTGATGATGTAAGGAAGTTAAATTTACGACAATTAATCAGATTAAGTAAAGATATTCGGGAAAGAATCATTGATGTTACTTCCAAAACTGGTGGACATTTAGCACCCAGTTTGGGAGTTGTAGAACTTACGGTTGCACTTCTCAAAGTATTTGACCCTTTAAAAAATCGTATTGTCTGGGATGTTGGGCATCAATCTTATGCTTATAAAATTTTAACTGGAAGAAATGCTCGTTTTGATACATTAAGACAATTAGGTGGAATCAGTGGATTCAATAATATCTTTGAAAGCAAGTACGATGCTTTTGGTGTGGGGCATAGCAGTACCTCAATTTCTGCTGCTTTAGGCATTTATGTGGGAAAGGAATTAAAGAAAAAACCAGAAAAGGTTGTTGTCGTAATTGGTGATGGTGCAATGACTGCTGGTGAGGCATTTGAAGGACTGAATAATGCTGGTGGATTTAATAAAAATTTAATCATTATTCTTAATGATAATTCAATGTCTATTTCCAAAAATGTAGGTGGGATGCATTCCTATCTGGCAAATATTCTTACTGGCAAGCGATATAACAAAATAAAAAAGGAGGTTTGGAATGCAGTTCAAGCTTTGCCCAGAATAGTCCGTAACAGAATTATCTCTGGGGTTAGAAGACTTGAAGATAGTATCTTAAGCATGCTTATTCCCAGCAGCCTTTTTGAAGATTTAGGATTCAAATATATTGGACCTATAAATGGACATAGTATACCAACTTTAATAAAGATTCTATCTAATGTAAAACAGCATGTAGAAGTGCCTTGCCTGATTCATATACTTACCAAAAAGGGCAAAGGATTTCCGTTTGCAGAGCAGGATGCTACCAAGTTTCATGGGGTTCCTTCATTTAATAATTTAACAGGAGAATTGAATAAAACAAAGAAGAATAAAGCCAGTATAAGTTACTCCACACTGTTTGGTAGAACCTTAGAAAAAATTGCAGAGAAAGACGAGAAGGTCATAGCAATAACCGCAGCAATGACAGATGGCACAGGGCTAAAAGGCTTTGCAGAGAGATTTCCTGACAAACTTTTTGATGTGGGAATTGCTGAACAGCATGCTGTAACCTTTGCTGCTGGTTTGGCTATTGAAGGGATAAAGCCCTTTGTAGCAATCTATTCAACATTTCTCCAACGAGCTTATGACCAGATAATACACGATGTTGCTTTGCAAAAATTACCTGTAAGATTTGCTATTGATAGAGGAGGTCTGGTAGGAGAGGATGGACCCACTCATCATGGAGCTTTTGATTTATCTTATCTTAGATGTATTCCAAATATGACAATAATGGCGCCAAGAGATGGGAAAGAGTTGGAAAAAATGCTGAAGTTTATGCAAAGATATGAAAAAGGCCCAATTGCAGTCCGTTATCCTCGTGGAGAGATTCAAAATTTTCCTGAACTTCCCAATCCAAAAATTGCTTATGGAAAATCAGAAGTGATTTCTAATGAAGGGAAAATGGCAATAATTACCATTGGCTCGGTTTTCAAAATTGGATATGAAGTCTGTAATAAACTGCAATCAAAGGGCATCTTGTCCTATTTGGTAAACGCCCGATTTGTTAAACCAGTGGATTCAGAATTGTTAACAGAACTTGCCGATAAAGGGGTGGAAAATATTGTTACCATTGAAGAGAATGCAATTAGAGGGGGATTTGGCTCAGCTATCTTAGAAAAAGTAAACGAGCTTGGACTAAAATTTAGAATAAAAATGTTTGGAATTCCCGATAGATTTATCACACATGGAAAGACCGGTCAGTTACATCATTGGATAGGATTGGAAGCTGACAATATTTTAGATTTTATTCTCAAAGAAATTGAAATATAAATCACAGAGAAAGTACGAAGATAAGATTTTTTTATTAAATTATAAAAATATATTTCTTTGTGTTCTTTTCACCCTTCGCAGTCCCGATATAATCGGGACGGAGAACGGGTGTGAGCTTTGTGTTAAAGAATCTTATGCAAAATCAGACTGATACTATAGCCGCCATCTCCACGCCATCAGGCATTGGAGGAATTTCAGTTATTAGAATAAGTGGTCCTGAGAGCATTCAGGTTTTAGCCAAATCATATAAAGGGAAGATAGCCCCAAAGAATTTTAGAACGCATTCAATCTATTTTGGAAAAATTTTTGATAGTAATCAACTTGTTGATGATGTGTTGGTTTCAGTTTTTATTGCTCCTCACAGTTATACAGGTGAAGATGTAATTGAGATAAGCTGTCATGGTGGGAACTTTGTAACACAACTTATACTGCAAATTATGCTGCGAAATGGTGCGCGTATGGCTTTGCCTGGAGAGTTCACTAAAAGAGCATTTCTGAATGGTAAGATGGATTTGACAGAAGCAGAAGCTGTTATAGACTTAATTCAAGCAAAAACCAAACATTCACAAGAAGCAGCAATTTATCAGTTGGAGGGCAAGCTTTATTCTGCTATTAAGAAAATTTTAGATGAAATTACTGAAATTAGAAGTCAGTTAGAGTTAGATTTGGATTTCTCAGACCAGGGTTTGGAATACAGTACTACCGAAGGGCTGTTAACACAGTTAAAGGCAATCAAAAAGAAAATTTCATCTCTTGTCCATACTGGTGATGAAGGAATTATTCTTAATGAAGGTTATAGAGTAGTTATTGGTGGTGAGCCGAATGCCGGAAAATCCAGCCTTTTTAATAAAATAGTTGAAAATGAGCGGGCAATCGTTACTGAGATTCCGGGTACTACTCGGGACTACATAGAAGAGGATATTGCGCTTAAAGGGTATTTGATTAAGTTGTTTGACACAGCTGGAATGCGAGAAAGTAGAAATAAAATAGAAAAAGTTGGAATTGAAAAAAGTGTAGACATCATAAAAAAAGCTCATCTTATCCTGTGGGTTCAGGATATAACTGTGCATAAACAGTTTTCAATAAAAGAACAGTTAGCCGATAAAGATATTATAGAAGTATTTAATAAGATAGACTTAGTAAAAGTTAAGAAAAAGTCTGAAAAGCCAAGCATTGCCTATGTTTCTGCACTTTCAGGAGAGAGGATTAGTGTGCTAAAGAATAAAATTATAGGTAGAATAGATCTTGGCAAATATGATATTTCGCAGGGATTGATAAGTAATACGCGTCAGCTTGTGGCTGTAAAAAAGAGTTTTCAGTCTATAAATCAAGCCATCAAGACTACTAAAAGTAATCTTGGATTGGAATTTATTGCTTTTGATTTGCGAGAAGCAAGCGAATCTTTGGAAGAGATTATCGGCAAAGTTACAAGTGACGACATAATCAATTCAATCTTTGATAGATTTTGTGTAGGGAAATAAATTGTTTCATGTGAAACATATCAGACAAAATTAAAAGGCAAAAGTAAAAAATTAAAAATTCACCCCGTTAGATAACTACGATTTGCCTATATCTACTCTAAATAGAAACTTATCTAACGGGGTAAAGATTTAAATCCGTGTAATCTGTGTTTACCCCGTGTAATATTTTGTTTGTCTGTTCTTCTACCCTTTTGATAGTTTATTATTACACGGGGTGAATCTGTGGCTAAAAATGAACAAAATTTATGATGTAATCGTTGTTGGCGGTGGGCATGCTGGCTCTGAAGCTGCAGTAGTAGCAGCTAAAACCGGTGCAAGTACTTTGCTATTTGTTATCAAAATTGAAACTATAGGAAGAATGTCCTGCAACCCTTCTGTCGGTGGTCTTGCGAAAGGACATCTTGTCAGAGAAGTTGACGCACTTGGTGGTGCTATAGGACAGGCTATAGATAGAGCGGGTATACATTTCAGAATGCTGAATAAAAGCAAAGGACCAGCTGTATGGGCTCCTCGTGCACAAGCAGATAGAAACCGTTATCATTTAGCTATGCGTTCTATACTTGAGCATCAGGATAATCTTGAAATAAAGGAAGCTCTCATTGAAGAAATTATCGTTGAAAATAATGTGATTAAGGGTGTTAAAACCCAATATGGACAGGAATATTTTGGGAAAACCGTGATATTAACACCAGGAACTTTTCTACGCGGGAGAATCCATATAGGATTAAAAAACTTCTCTGCAGGAAGAGCTGGAGAATTTGCTGCTGAAAATTTAACATTGTCCCTTATAAAGAACGGAATAAGATTGGCAAGATTTAAAACTGGAACTCCTCCAAGACTTGATTCAAGAACTTTAGATTTTTCAAAACTTCAGGAACAATTGCCGGATGAACCTCCTGTGAAATTTTCTTACTATACTGATATTCAACCTAAGAATTATGTAAGTTGTTTTCTCACATCAACAAATCCTAGAACGCATAAAATTATTGCTGATAATATTGAAAAATCATCTCTTTTTAGTGGCAACATTACAGGAATTGGTGCAAGATATTGCCCTTCAATTGAGGATAAAATACGAAAATTTCCAGAGAAAAACAAACATCAAGTATTTATTGAGCCTGAGGGTGTAGATACTTTTGAGATGTATGCAAATGGCATCCCAACCAGTTTTCCTCCAGATATTCAATTGAGAATAGTCCATTCAATAAACGGCTTGGAAAAAGCAAAGGTGATGAGATTTGGCTATGCAATTGAGTATGATTGTGTCCCTACTGACCAGATACAAGCAAGCCTGGAAACGAAGAATATAAGCGGGTTGTTTTTAGCCGGGCAGATTAATGGTACATCAGGCTATGAAGAAGCAGCTGCTCAGGGTATTGCTGCTGGTATCAATGCGGTCAATAAACTAAATGGAAAATCCCCAGAAATTTTTAGCCGAGACCAATCTTATATTGGCGTGTTAATTGATGACCTTGTTACTAAAGGTGTTGATGAGCCGTATAGAATGTTCACTGCAAGAGCGGAATATCGTCTCCATCTGCGCCAGGATAATGCAGATGAGAGATTGATGCCGATTGGCTATAAATTGGGACTAATCAGCCAGAGTCGGTATGATAGATTTCTTGAAGCAATGAAAACTAAAGAAAGAGAAATAAAAAAATTAAAACATACAAATGCAAGAATTAACAGCCCAAAAACATATAAAATGATAGATATTCTCCGCCGTCCTGAAATCAAATTTGATGACCTCCCGAAGTTTGGATACAAAATTGAAAATGATGTAACAGAACTTATTAAACAAAAGATTACCTTAGAAGTGAAATATGAAGGGTATATAAAAAGGCAGTTAAAAGAAATAGAAAAATTTAATTCTCTTGAGCATAAAAAAATACCTCCAAACTTTGATTATATGAATTTTCATACTATTTCATATGAAGCAAGAGAGAAATTGACAAAAGTAAGACCTGTGTCTGTTGGTCAGGCGTCCCGAATTCCCGGTGTAACTTATGCAGATATTTCCGCTTTATTGATAAAATTAAAGACTTTGCATGGATAAAGATTTTAATGAATTTTGTAATTTTTTATTTAAAAATAAATTTTCAGCTAATTTGATAAAAAGTTTTAAGATTTATCAATCTGTTCTGGCAGAAAAGAACGAGAAATTAAATCTTGTTTCAAAAAGCTCTTTAGAAAGAATTTGGTCAGCACATTTTTTAGATTCAATTTTAATCTGTGATGAGATTGATTTTTCACACAAAACAGTATTAGATTTTGGCAGTGGTGCGGGCTTTCCTGGAATTCCACTTAAAATTTTATATCCATCTATGCAGATTTTTCTCTTAGAATCAGTTAGAAAAAAGGCTCTTTTCTTGCGTTATTTGTTGGAAAAACTTGACTTACAAGAATATGAAATTATAAATAATCGTATTGAAAATTTAGATATTTCCTTTGATAATCGTTTTGACTTTGTTCTTGTAAGAGCAGTTAGAATGAAAAATATTTATTATAAAAAATGCTTTGAATTATTGCGAAAGAACGGAGAAATTATTATTTATCAAAGTAAAAATTGTCATCACCTGGTTACTGATTTTAAAAAAATGTATTCAAATAAATATGTAAGAGTTATTACTAAATATCATCCAATTAAAGGAATAAGAAGATATATCATAATAAGAAATGACTAAATTTATCGCAATTGCGAATCAAAAAGGTGGAGTTGGAAAGACCACAACAGCGGTGAATTTATCTGCTGCTTTAGCAACATTTGATAAGAAAATTCTTTTGGTTGATTTAGACCCACAAGCAAATTGCACAAGCGGTGTGGGTATTGATAAAAATAAAATAGATAAACAAATATATGACCTTCTGTTAGGTAATAATAATATCTACTCTGCAATAATCTCAACTGAAATCCCTAATCTGAAAATCATTCCATCTAATATTGACCTCATTGGTGCAGAAGTTGAACTGCTCTCATTTCAGGATAAAGAGAAAAGATTAGAAAAAGTGCTATATAAAATTGACAATAAGTTTGACTATGTAATTGTAGATTGTCCGCCTGCACTTAACATACTTACTGTAAATGCCTTAGTGGCTTGTAATAATTTACTTGTTCCTATTCAATGCGAGTATTATGCGCTGGAAGGCATTGCTCATTTACTAAAAACTATAAAACTGATTCAAAAAGGATTAAATAAAAATTTATCAATTTTTGGAATTCTGCTTACGATGTATGATAGGAGATTGCTACTATCCGAACAGGTTGCAAAGGAAATTCGCAGATTTTTTGGCGATAAGGTTTTCAATACTATAATTGATAGAAATGTAAAATTAAGTGAGGCTCCTGGTTTTGGAAAATCAATCTTATCTTATGATATAAATTCAAGAGGTGCACAAAATTACTTGAAGTTAGCAATGGAGATATTAAGATTAGAGAGAAAGGATTAAATATGAGTAAATTGGGCAAAGGATTAGAAGCCTTAATCAAAGTCAGCGAAGAGGAAAATAGAGAAGTTAATCTTATTGATATTAAAAATATTAAATTTAATCCATATCAACCAAGAAAGACTGGTAACAAACAGAAATTGCAGGAGTTAGCAGACTCAATTTCAGAAAATGGAATTATTCAGCCAGTTATTGTGCGAAGGATTTCTAATGATAGGTATGAATTAATAACAGGTCAAAGACGGCTTACTGCTGCTCAGTTAGCAGGTTTTGAAAAAGTGCCAGTAATTATCAGGTCAGCTAAAGATGCTGAGATGCTTGAACTTTCAATTATTGAAAATATTCAAAGAGAAGATTTAAATCCAATTGATGAAGCGCTTGCATACGAGAGATTGGCAAGTGAATTTAAATTAACACATAATAGAATCGCTGAAATTGTTGGTAAAAGCAGAGTTGCAGTTACAAATATGCTTCGGCTATTGAAACTCCCATCTAAAGTCTTAGATATGATAAAAACAGATGTCCTTTCAGCAGGACATGCAAGAGCTATTCTACAGGTTGAACCTAAACTTCAGCTGGAATTTGCAAATTATATAATCAAGAACAAACTGCCCGTACATAGTGCAGAAGATAAAGCGAAAACTTTTGGGAGGATGAAGAAAAAGTTGCGGGAGATAAAGAAAGATGTAAATATTTTAGCAGTAGAAAATGGACTTTCAAAAATATTTGGAGCAAAAGTAAAATTAACTGGTTGTAAGAAAGGAAAATTAGAAATCTATTTTTATTCTGAAGAGGAATTAAATAAGATTATAAATATTATATCAAAAGCACAGTGAAACTTAAGCCAATTTATATTTTATTACTTATTGTTGCTACCTTAATATTCGGTTGTTATATTGGGATATCAATTCATATAATTTTAAACCAGTCTTCAGAAATAAAATTCTTAAGAAGAGAAAAACATGGTTATCTGCTTAAGATTAAAGAACTTGAAGATATGGTCATTTCCGCAAAGAGAAATGAAGAGATGCAAAAAACATTACCATATGCGAAAGAAGATAAGAATGAATTTCCCACTATTCCGTTGAAATCTAAGGAATTAGAAATAGCAAGTCTGAATTTTCTTAATGCACGACAATACATTCCAGATTTTTTACCCGTATCAGAATTTATATTAACAAAACCGTATTTGCCCTCAAGAAGCCATTATGGTATTGACCTTGCTGGAAAGATTGGGACCCCAATTTTTGCCGCCGCATCTGGTGTTGTAGAAGAAATAAAAATGAATGATGAAATCTATGGTAAAACAGTCTTAATTGACCATTTAAATGGATATAAAACATTTTATGGACATAATTCAAAGATTTTAGCTCAGAAAGAATTTTTCGTAAAAAAGGGTGACATTATCGCAGAATTAGGCAATACAGGTAAAAGCTCTGCTCCTCATTTGCATTTTGAGATTATGTATAAAAATGAGCACATTGACCCAGAAACAGTCATAAAAAAATAATGGAGAAATAAACAATGAAAAAAAAGTCAGGCAATTTGAATACGATAATAGGCAAAGGCACAAGATTAATTGGTGAAATTTACACAAATGGGAGTCTCCGTATTGACGGAGAAGTTGAAGGAAAGATTGAATCAACAGGTTTTTTAACAGTTGGACAAGCAGCAAAAATTAAAGCTGATATAAAATCAAAAGAAGCAGTCATTGCTGGCATTGTCAATGGAAATGTTACTGTAGAAAATAGTCTGATATTAGAGAAATCAGCTCAAATAAACGGAGATATTATTGCTAAAATTCTTGATATTGAAACAGGTGCAAGATTGAATGGTAAGTGTCAAATGGAGAATGAGATAATAGAAAAGATTCCAGAAAAAAATGATAGATAATAAAAACAAAAAATATTATAAAGAGATATTTCAAGGTATTGGGCTTGTGGCTCAATTGGGCTTAACAATGGTTGTGAATATACTTGTAATGTTCTTTATAGGTTTATTGATTGATAAACACTGGCATCTTGGAGGAGTTCTAATTATTATCTTTACTGTGTTAGGAATAGTGACTGGAGTCTTTTCTTGCTATAAATTGTTAAAAAGGAGTGAAGATAAAAAGTAATAATACAAAGAAATATCTTTATAAAATACTCAGGCTAATTTTCTTGACAGATTTAGCGTCATTACTGCTCATCCCGTTAAATTTCAGGTTGTGTATAGGATATATTTTAGGTTCAATCTGTGGATGTGTCAATTTCTATTTTCAGGCAAAGAGTGCTGAAAATTTATTGGGTTTAAGTGAATCCAGGGCTCGGCTGGGTGTATTCAAAAATTTTTATATTAGATATTTAGTTCTTGCAATTATTTTAATTACTTTTGTAAAGTTTCTAAAAATAAATATATTTGCACTATTAGTCGGGCTAATTTCAATACCTTTAGTCCTTGCTCTTGAAGGTCTGGTTTCGTATAAAAAGGAGAAAAGAGAATCTTAATATTTTATTCTTAATTCATAGTTATATAGGAAAAATCATCAATAAACGAATAGCTTATGACACAGGAAAAACTTAAGGAGTTACTAAATAAACGTAGATCTTTACCTTCAGAAACTGAATGGATGGAGTTTAAAAAGGCTGCGACAAGTTTTCATTTTTATGATATAGGAAAGTATTTTTCAGCTTTGAGTAATGAAGCTAATCTTAAAATGAAAGAATACGGATGGCTTATTTTTGGAGTAGAAGATAAAACACGAAATATCATTGGAACCCGATACCGAATGAATAGGCAGGATCTGGATAGTTTGAAAAGGGAAGTTGCCAACAAAACGACCAACCGAATTACTTTTGTTGAAATATATGAGATTGAATTGCCGGAAGGAAGAGTTATTATGTTTCAAATACCGGCTGCACCTCAGGGAATCCCTGTTGCATGGGAGGGTCATTATTACAGCAGAGACGGTGAGTCGTTGTCAGCGTTAAATATTCAAGAAATAGAACAAATTAGAAATCAGGTTAAAAAGATAGACTGGTCAGCGCAACTCTGTGAAATGGCAACTATTGATGATTTAATGCCTGAGGCAATAGATAAAGCGAAGAATGAATATAAAAAGAAATATCCTCAGCTTGTGGCTGAAGTGGATAAATGGAACGATATTACTTTCTTAAATAAGGCTAAAATAACCATACAGGGCAAGATTACCCGCACTACTATTATTCTTTTAGGTAAACCCGAATCGGAACATTTTGTTTCTCCTAGTGTGGCTAAAATAAGCTGGATTCTTAAGAATGAGTATAATATTGAAAAAGATTATGAACATTTCGGTCCGCCTTTAATTTTAAATACTAATGCCGTCCTTGCAAAAATCAGAAATTTGAAATACCGCTATCTGCCTGATAACACTTTATTCCCCATTGAGATAACTCAATATGAACCGTATGTTATCCGTGAGGCTTTGCATAACTGTATTGCTCACCAGGATTATGAGCTAAATTCAAGAGTTATTATTGTTGAAAAACCTGATGAGTTAATTTTTACCAATGTAGGAAGTTTCATCCCTGGAAGTGTTGAGGCAGTTATAGAGTAGGATGCTCCACAAAGATATTATCGCAATCAGTTTCTAACAACGGCGATGGTTAACCTGAATATGATTGATACAATTGGAGGTGGAATTAAAAAGATGTTTCTTCTTCAAAGAAATAGATTTTTCCCATTGCCCACTTATGAGTTGGATAAACCTGATGAGGTTGTAGTAAAAATTACAGGAAAAGTAATTGATGAGAATTATACAAAACTGCTTATGAAAAAAACAGACCTGGATATTAAAACTATTATTTGCTTAGACAAGGTTCAGAAGAAAGAAAAATTAAATAAGGAAGAGTATAAGAAATTGAAGAAGCAAGGATTAGTAGAAGGTCGTTATCCTTCGATTTTTGTCGTTTCCGAAATAGCAGCGATTACCGATGATAAATCACGCTATATTAAACATCGTGCTTTTGACAAACAATATTATAAGGGAATAGTTATAGAACTTATAAAAAAATTCGGATCGGCAAGCAGGAAAGATATTGATGATTTATTATGGAGTAAATTATCGGATGTGCTGAATGAAAAACAGAAAAAAATAAAAATAAATAATTTGCTTAATGAAATGGCCAATAGGGATAGGATAATCAAAAATGATGGCTCTGATAGAAAACCCAAATGGGTATTGAGGTAATTTTATTATTAGTAATTTATTAGTAATTTATTAGTAATTTATCAAAAATTTATTAAAGATTATAAGGAATAAGTAAATTATGAGATTAGAACTCAACCCAGACCAGCAATATCTATTGGATGTAATTAGTACTGTAATTGATGTTATTGAAGGAAATCAATTAGGATCAAACGACTGTGCTTTGATAAGTTCCTCAAGGGAGACACCTTATCTCCTACTTTCAAATAGTCAAAGACACAGAATTTCCACTAAACTTAAAAAGTTATGAAGCCGAAAGCGAAAGAATTTCTATATATATTTATCATTCTTTTTGTAATTGAGTTGGTTTTATCTTTTGGAATAAAATATCAGCTCCAAATTGGTTTTAATGAGCAGAGAAAATTTAGTATTCAGTGCATAAAAAAAGAAGAAAGTATACAGGAACAGATTCACGAAGAATTTCAAACTGATAAGATTATTAAGGTTTTTGGTAGATTTCCGATAAACTGGAATGTTATCAGAGTTATCATAGCTGTTGACCTAATTTTGATTTTGATTGCATTTTTTGTAAGAAGAAATATGAAATTGGTTCCATCAAAAGCACAATCAATTGCAGAGATGATTTATTCATTTTTTAGAGATTTAGTTGCTGAAACATTAGGAGAGGATAAGGCTTATTTTACACCATATATTATTACGATTTTTCTATTTATTTTTACTTGCAATATTATTGGGATAATACCAATTCCGGGTAATATGGAGCCCACAAGAAATCTTAATGTCCCTCTTGGTATGGGTTTGATGGTAATATTAGTTGTTCACTTCTCAGCAATAAAAGAAAAAGGTTTTAAGGAATATTTGAAGGGATATACAGAACCGTTTTTCTTTATGGCACCTTTAAACCTTGTGGGTGAAATTGCAAAGGGAATTTCTATCTCTTTCCGTCTTTTTGGTAATATTTTAGGCGGTGCTATAATAATTTTAGTTATCTCAAATTTGATAAGATTTATACTCATTCCTATTGGTCTAAGTATGTTCTTTGGTTTGTTTATAGGCACCATACAGGCATTTGTTTTTACAATGTTAGCATTATCATATACAGCAGTAGCGATTAAATAAACAAGATGGGTTGAATGAATTTAGTTGATTTTATTTCTATTGCATCATATTTAGGTGCAGCACTTGCAGTTGGTATCTCATCTGTTGGTGCAGGGATTGGCGAAGGATTTATAGCTGCCAATGCTACTCGTGCTTTGATGAGACAGCCCAAAGCAAGTGATAGTTTGCTAAGAACCATGCTTATTGGTCAGGCGCTTACAGAAACAGGTGCAATTTTTGCTCTTGTTGTCGCTATGCTTCTTTTATTTGGCGGAATGCGAGATTCTAATGGCGGTTGGCAGATGGTAGCTTCACTTTTTGCTGCAGGATTAGTAATGGGAGCAGGAAGTATTGGACCCGCCTTTGGAAATGGATATACGGGTGGAGAAGCTTGTAAAGGCATAGGAAGGCAGCCTCGGAAAGCTAAACTGCTTACTGCAAATATGTTAATAGGACAGGCGCTGTCTCAAACATCCACTGTTTTTGCTCTGGTTGTATCAATTTTACTTTTGTATTCTACTTCTTATGGAAACAGTATTTCAAAGTGTTTCGCATTTTTAGGAGCAGCGCTTTCAATGGGCTTTGGGACATTTGGTCCTGGACTCGGAATAGGTATGGTGGCTGGTAAAGCAGTTGAAGCGATCAGCAAATTTCCTGAACAATCCCCACTCTTAACCAGAACAATGTTTGTAGGTGCTGCCGTAGCAGAATCAACATCAATATATTCTTTAGTGGTTGCATTTTTGTTAATCTTTGTAGCATAAAAAAATAGAATAAAGGATATTAAGATGATGTAAGTCACGACTTAACACAAAAGGGTTATAGGACTTTAAAATATTAAATGAAAAGTTCGTGTAAGTTTCCCGATTATATCGGGATTTGTGGCAAAATAACTCATAGGAGGAAAAATGTCAGAAATAATTAGAGCAGCTGCTCTTTTAGGAGCAGGACTTTGTATGGGTATGGGTGCTTTGGGACCTGGTGTTGGTGAAGGATTTACAGCCGGTAAAGCATGTGAAGCAATCTCACGCTCACCAGAAAACGCAGGCCTGATAACCCGAACAATGCTTGTCGGACAGGCAGTTTCAGAATCAACAGGAATATATTCACTGGTTATCTCTTTGCTTTTAATTTTTGCAGTATAATTGTTATTTTTATCTGGAGATTAATTTATGATAGGTATTGATTTTACCCTGATTATTGTTATCCTAAATTTTATCTTGCTTCTTATAATATTGAAAAAACTGCTGTATAAATCACTTGTTAGTTTCCTTAATAAAAGGCAGAAACAAGTTAAGGACAATTTAGAAGATGCTAAAAGAAGTCAAGAGGAGTCTGCTAAGATGTTAGAATCACAGAAGGAAATGTTGTATAAAGCAAGAAAGGAAGCAAGAGAAATTAGAGAAGAAGCTATTACTAACGCCAAGATTACGGGCGAGCAAATACTGAAAGAGGCTAATACCGAAAAAGATGTTTTAATGGCTGAAACCCAAAAGACTATAGAAAGTGAAGTTAAAAAAGCAAAGAAGAGTATTGAAAAAGAAATTGGAGAGTTTGTTGTTTCCCTTACTGATAAAATCATAGGTAAAAAACTTACAGAAAAAGATGATATTAGACTGATAAACAATCTTATAAAAACTGAGAAAAAGCAATCAAAGGAGAGAAAAGTTGATTAGGAATATTGTTGCAAAACGCTATTCTAATGCATTAATACAAACTTTTCAGCCTGATAAGCTAAAGTTATTAGAAAATGAAGTAAAGATTCTTACGAATTTCTTGCGGGATAACAAGCAAATAGAAGAATTTTTGATTTCGCCCGTTGCTGAAAATAGATTCAAGAAAGAGGTATTAGAAAAGCTTGCAGAAGGACTGAAAATCAGTGATAGGTTTAATGATTTTTTGAAAGTACTTGTTGATGCTGATAGAATATTTTTTTTAAAAGATGTCTGTCATCAAATAGTCCGCCAGATTCATCAAAGATTAAACATTTATGATTTCCAATTGCTAACCGCTTACCCAATTGACTCTAAAACTTTAAAAAAGATCAAGGAGTTTGTTAAAATCTATGTATCAGGCGAAGTACATCTTAAACATAGTATTGATAAGAGAATAAAAGGTGGATTTTTAGTATATAATGAAAATCTGGCAATAAATGCTTCAATAGCAAATAGCTTGTTAAATTTTAAAAGAGAATTTTAAATTTATATTATATAAGTATTTTCTACTGCAAGATTTTAAATTAAGTTCAACCTAAAAACTTGTTTTTCAGATAATAGAAAGGTGAATATGAAGATACAACCCGAGGAAATCAGTAGAATTATCAAAGAGAAGATAGAGAAGTACGATTACCGCATTGATGTCTCAGAGGTTGGCAGAGTAATTGAAGTTGGTGATGGTATTGCTCGCGTATATGGTCTAAAAGATATTATGGCAAGTGAATTAGTTTTGTTTGATAATGATGTGTATGGAATGGCTCTTAATTTAGAGGAAGATAATGTTGGGTGCATCATTCTTGGCGAATGCGACCAGATTAAAGAAGGAGACATTGTTAAAAGGACAAAGAATATTGTGCAGGTGCCAGTTGGAGAAGAACTTTTGGGTAGAATAATCAATCCTCTTGGTATTCCATTAGATGGCAGAGGTGAAATTAATGCTAAGAGATTTATGCCTATTGAAAGAAAAGCATTGGGTGTTATCCAAAGGCAGCCTGTTAAAGAACCTTTACAAACTGGTTTGAAAGCCATTGATTCAATGATTCCTATTGGTAGAGGTCAAAGAGAACTAATAATCGGGGATAGAAAAACAGGGAAAACAGCGTTAGCTGTTGATACAATTATCAATCAGAAAGATACTGATGTCTATTGTATTTATATTGCAATTGGGCAAAAAAGATCCTCTGTTGCAAAGGTTGTTGAAGTCCTCAGAGAGCATAAAGCTCTTGATTACTCTGTAATAGTTTCAGCCTCTGCTTCTGAACCACCATCTATTCAATATATTGCTCCGTATTCTGGAGCCACAATTGGTGAGTTTTTTAGAGACCAGGGGAAACACACCTTAGTTATTTATGATGATTTATCAAAACATGCAGTTGCATACAGGCAGTTATCTTTGCTCCTTCGTAGACCACCTGGTAGGGAAGCATATCCTGGAGATGTATTTTATCTACATTCTCGTCTTCTTGAAAGAGCATCAAAGTTAAGTGATGAACTTGGTGGTGGTTCATTAACTGCTCTTCCAATTATTGAAACCCAGGCAAGTGATATCTCTACCTATATTCCTACAAATGTGATTTCAATAACTGACGGACAGATTTATTTAGAGACAAAGTTGTTTTATTCAGGAATAAGACCAGCAATTAATGCAGGAGATTCTGTATCTCGTGTTGGAGGAAATGCTCAAATTAAAGCGATGAAGGATGTTGCTGGAAAACTTAGAATTGAACTTGCACAATTCAGAGAATTAGAAGCCTTTGCAAAATTTGGCACAGAATTAGATAAGGATACACAACAGCAACTTACGAGAGGTTATCGCTTGGTTGAAGTGCTTAAGCAAGACCAGTATGTTCCAATTCCTGTTGAAAAACAGATTGCTGTGATTTTTATGGCTTATAATGGATACTTAGATGACCTTCCTCTTGAGATTATTCCTGTTGTTGAAAGAGAAATATTTCAAATGATAGATACGGAATACAAAGGGTTAGGAAAGAAACTTCTTCAACCAGAAGGAGTTACAGAAGAAATAGAAAGAGAATTACATTCATTTTGCAAACAGGTTAAATCAAACTTTGAGCATCAAATTTTGAAGTCATCCCGAGAAAATGAATTGGAAATTAATGAGAAGTAATGTCAAGTCTTAAAGAGATTAAACAGCGTATAGAATCCGTTAAAAGCACAAGGCAGATTACCAGTGCAATGAAAATGGTTTCTGCTGCGAAATTGCAAAAAGCTCAGCAAAGAATTGTAAATGCAAGACCTTATTCTAATGAATTGGATGAAATTCTACTCTCTCTTGCAACCAGAACCCAAAGAGAAGTTCATCCTTTACTAAGAAAAGTTGAGCCAGAGGATGTTAAGACAGTTGCAATTGTTGTGGTAACTGCGGATAAAGGACTTTGTGGTGCATTTAATATGAATATTATTAAAAAATCTGAAATGGTTATCAAGCAATACAATAATAAAAATGTTGAATTGATATGTGTCGGGAGAAAGGGCAGGAATTATTTTAAAAATAAAGGATTTAAAATTAGAGAAGAATACATTGATTTTTTTAATAAATTGAAGTTTGACCATAGTCGTGATGTGATGAATATTATATCATCTTATTTTCTACAAGGAAAATACGATAAGGTAGTAATTGTGTATAATGAATTTAAATCTGCTATTCAGCAAAATGTGATTGAAAAACAATTACTTCCTTTAGAAGATTTAGAGGAGCCTCAAGATAAATATCTTTCGTCGTTCCTATTTGAACCCGAACCTTATAAGTTATTAGAAGAACTAATAAAAAAACATCTTGATGTTCAAATTTGGCGAGTTTTGCTAGAGTCTTCTTCTGCTGAGCAAGGAGCAAGAATGACTGCAATGGACGCTGCAACTGATAATGCCGATGAGATGATTAAAGATTTGACTTTAGAATATCATCACAAAAGACAGGATAAAATTACTAAAGAAATTATTGAGGTGGCTTCTACTGCAGAGGGGATGAAGTGATTTTATATTATAATTGCCCAATACATAGAGATGTTAAAATATAATAATGAAACACTCATGCCCCCGATACTTCGGGGATACATCCGTCTGCCCGTCTTGGCTCGCCAAGCCGAGACAGAGGCGCCGAGCCTGAAAGGAGCATGAAAATCGCATTAGATTTATTGATTTTATTTTATTTCTATTTTTCTTTTTGTGTCTTCGTGCCTTTGTGGTGAAAAGGATTTTCAGATGAAACCTACATGTCCCGAAAACAAATCTGGACACAAAGGAGTAGAAAATATCATTGTAAGCATTCCCAAGCTGGGGCTTTGGAATGAGAGTTTATATTTTTTTTCTTTGTGTCTTTGTGCCTTTGTGGCGAAAGGATTTTCATATGAAAATTAATGCAATTTTTCTGGGTGATTTCTTCAAATTGATTAAAAAGATAGAAGATGAATCTATTGACCTAATAGTTTGTGATGGACCTTATGGTGTTACTGAAAAAAAATGGGATAAAGTAAAAAATATCCAGGAATTTAATCTTCAACTAATAAAAATTTTATCTAAAAAGTTAAAAACCGGTGGGTCACTTTATCTTTTTGGTAAACCAGACTGCATTGATTTTATTGATTATAGGCCTTATTTAATATTAAATTCAAAAATTGTTTGGTATCAGCCAAGCCGATTGGCACAAGGAAGGATTAGTTATACAAATAACTATGATATAATTGCTTATTTTACAAAAGGGAAAGCAAAAACTTTTAATTTAGAAGATATAAGGGTGCCACAATTGGTTGAATTAGAACATAGAAAAAGATGCGAAAATGTTCCTTCAGTCGTAAATGGTAAATTTGGCAAAACCAAATTCAATGAAAAGGGTAAAAATCCTGGAGATGTTTGGGGTGATATTAAGCAACTTACTTATAAATCAAACGAACTTGTAAGTAGAGAATTTTTACATACAATTCAAAAACCTAAGAAACTTATTGAGAGAATTGTGAGAGCAAGTTCAAATGAAGGAGATTTAGTTTTAGACCCTTTTGCTGGCACAGGCACAACTTTGGTAGTTTGTCAGGATATTAAAAGAAATTATATCGGTTTTGAAATTAATCCTGATTTAGTTGCAATTTGCAAAGAACGGGTATCTGAAATCAAATCAGAGCAGGAAGGTATGCTGTATTCAACCAGCAGGCATGTTGCCTTCACTGAAAAAGAAATTAGTGCAAAGAATCTTGGAGAAATAATTTATTCAAAATGTAAATAAGTATTTAACTATGAGGCAAATATGAAAACAGGCAAAATAGTCCAAATTATAGGGGCGGTGGTAGATGTTGAATTTCCAGAAGAATGTCTACCTCCAATTTATACAGCATTGACAATCAAAAGAGCAGATAAAAGCAAATTAGTATTAGAGGTTCAACAACATTTAGGAGAAAATAGAGTCAGAGCTATTGCAATGGATTCTACCGATGGTTTGAAAAGAGGAGATGAAGTTTTTAATACTGAATCCCCTATTACTGTGCCTGTTGGAAAAGAAACTCTAGGAAGACTTATAAATGTAATCGGAGAACCAATAGATGAATTAGGAGAATTAAAGACAAAAGAAAGATATCCAATTCATAGAGAATCACCAACATTTAGTCAATTAGAAATCAAAGATGAAATATTAGAAACTGGTATTAAAGTTATTGATTTGCTTTGTCCATATTGTAAAGGTGGGAAAACAGGACTTTTTGGTGGGGCTGGAGTTGGTAAAACAGTATTAATTATGGAACTTATCAGGAATGTTGCTACTGAGCATGGAGGATACTCTGTTTTTGCCGGTGTGGGTGAAAGAACTCGGGAAGGAAATGACCTCTGGTTAGAGATGAAACATTCAGGTGTTTTAGAAAAAACAGCATTGGTTTTCGGACAGATGAATGAACCACCTGGAGCTAGATTAAGAGTTGGATTAGCTGGACTGGCTCAGGCAGAATATTTCCGTGATGAAGCAAAGCAAGATGTCTTGCTCTTCATTGATAATATTTTTAGATTTGTACAAGCAGGTTCAGAAGTCTCTGCCCTATTAGGTAGAATGCCATCAGCTGTCGGATATCAACCAACTCTTGCGACAGAGATGGGCGAATTACAGGAAAGAATTACCTCTACAAAAGATGGTTCTATCACATCTGTGCAAGCAATTTTCGTTCCAGCTGATGACCTGACTGACCCTGCTCCAGCTACAACCTTTGCACATCTTGATGCTACTACTGTTCTTTCGCGAAAAATCGCTGAACTTGGCTTATACCCAGCAGTTGACCCTCTTGACTCTACATCAAGGATTTTAGACCCAAGAATTATTGGGACTGAACATTATACTGTAACTCGTAAGGTGCAGCAGATATTGCAAAAATATCGTGAGCTTCAGGACATTATTGCAATACTTGGAATGGAAGAATTATCTGAAGAGGATAAAATAACTGTCAATAGAGCGCGAAGAATTGAAAAATTTCTTTCTCAACCATTCTTTGTGGCTGAAGAGTTTACTAATTATAAAGGACAATATGTGGCATTGTCAGATACTATTAAAGGCTTTAAGGGTATTGTAAGTGGCGAATACGACGATATTCCTGAAAGAGCTTTCTATATGGCTGGTAAAATAGATGAAGTAGTTGAAAGAGCAAAGAAATTGAAACTTGTTGGAGCGAAACGGAAATCCCGACAAGTCGGGGATACTTGAAATTTGATAATAAATGTAATCTCTGTTTCAAATTCTAACTATTATTATGAACAATAACAAGAATAGTCTGCACTTAAAGATAACCACACCTCTTGGTGTCTTCCTTGAAGAAGATGTAGATGAAATCGTTGTTCCAGGAAGTGAAGGATACTTTGGCGTCCAGTATGGACACACCCCTTTTATAACTTCCATAATTCCAGGTGTATTAACAGTTTTTAGTAATGAATCTATAGAAAAATATTCTATACATAATGGATTCGCAATTGTAGACATAGATAAGATTAGTATATTAACAGAAATAATTGAAAAGCCAGAAGAGATCGAAAAAGCACGAGCAAAGAGAGCAGGAGAGCGTGCTGAAAAACGATTGAAAGAAAAGAAAGAGGGTACAGACTTTCGTAGAGCAGAAGCAGCATTAAGAAGAGCTTTGGCGCGAATACAAGTTGTTAAATAGCATAACTTTTATAGATTTAATTGAAAGAATAGCAAAGATAAAATTATTAACTAAAAATTTATTCCAAAGAAAAATTAATATAACTCCAATAGTCTAAGAAAAAACCATTTTCATAAATAAACTTTTATAAATGACTTTAGAATTGCTGTTATACTAAAATATTATGGAATACAAGGATATTTTTATTATCAAAATTTTCTTTCATTTTTTGAAGTATTTTTTCACAATTATTTTTTTTACTATAGTATTTCAATTATGCACAAACTGTTATTTTGCAGAAGAAATCACACCAGCCCATCTTGGCTCCCCGATGAAATCGGGGCGACAGGATTCATTAATAAACTATCAAGTCCAAAAAGGCGATAATCTTTATCTAATCGCAAAAAAATATTTTTACCTGACTGATATTTTTTTACTAAAAGACTTCATTACTGAAATTAGAAACATTAATGAAATTCCAGAGGATAATCTTATCTTACCAGATCAAATTTTGAAAATTCCTATAAGTCCAGAAGTTGATTCTGTATTTTATCAAAGGATTCAGCACAATGAATTAAGAGGTATTTATCTTAATACATACCAACTTACGACTGAAAGGCTAAAAGAAATTATTGAAAATTTTGATTCTTTGGGATTAAATGCGTTGGTTGTGGATTTTAAAAATACTCATGGTGATATATTATATACAACGAAAAATTCATTAGCAATTGAAATAGGAGCATGTAAACCTGTAATCTCCTACCCAAACAGATTAATCTATCAGCTTCATAAACATGATATTGCACTCATTGCAAGGATAACTATATTTAAAGATACAACATTAGCAAATGCATCCCCGATTGAATCTGGAACAGAATGGACACCTAAAATTATAATTGATTCAACAGATATTGATTCAAGTAAAACAGATAGTATATATATTCCCAATAGACATAAATGGGTAAATCCAAACTGTAAAGAAGTTCAAAATTATAATCTTGAGATTATCAAAGAGGTAATTTCATTAGGTGTTGATGAGATTCAATTAGATTATGTCCGATTCCCAACTGAAACCTACTTATTAGATGCTGATTATGGCATCCCTGATTCTGTATCAAAGCAAGAGGTGATTACCAATTTTGTAAAAAAGGTTTACAGTATTACAAAGAAGAATGGAATTAAATTATCTGCTGATATCTTTGGAGTTGTTGCTTTACAGAATGAACAGGATATTATAAATACAGGGCAGAACATAAAATCAATCGCACCATACCTTGATAGAATACATCCTATGGTGTATCCATCACATTTTTATGGAGAATTTTGGAATAAGAAATATCCTGCAGATGAGCCTTATTATTTTGTATATCGGACTTGCCAGACACTTTTAAATCAGATTGGGCAAAAGAAAAAGATAATTCCGTATTTACAGGCATTTTCATTGCGCGAATCTCAAACAGATCCCTTTTATATTTTATCTCAGTTACAGACAGTAAAAGATTGTGGTTTAGATTCCGGATATTTATTATGGAATGCATCTGGAAATTATGATTCAGCATGGAAAGCACTTAATCTATGGAATCAAGAAGTTAAATTTTATAAATTTAATAAAATTGATGAAGACCAATAAACTCAACCGTGTTTGAAACCACTCGTCGCTGCTGCTATTCCTATGGGGATTAAGTATATAAGAATTACTACTACAAGATAAATTTTTCCATTTAGAAATTATAATTTTTTAAAATTATTGACATAATATTTTTAAAATAACATATAAAAACAATAATATGCCGATTAATAAAATCAATTAAGGAGGAAACATGAAAAGGCTTTATCTCTTAATTAGTATGCTTTTGTTAATCTTTGTTTTTGGATGTGCAAAAGCTGGAAAGAAAGTATTGCTCGTCTTTAGTTATCATCCAGAATATCCCTGGGTAATTGAAGAAGCAAAAGGTGCTGAAGAAGTTTTTAAGGATAAAGGAATTATGATTGAGAAATTTTATCTGGATACGAAAAGGAATACAGATTCTGAATGGTGGAAAAATATCGCAGTGGATGCTGTGAAGAAAATAGATGAGTTTAACCCAGATGTTGTAATTGTATTTGATGATAATGCATGTGAACTTGTCGCAGAGAAGTATATTGGAAATTCTCTCCCATTTGTTTTCTGTGGCATGAATGCTGAACCCGAGGTTTATGGATTTCCTGCTGAAAATATTACTGGTGTACTTGAAAGACATCATATAAAAGAATCTATTGAGTTTCTTAAGAAGCTTGAACCAGATATCAAAAAATGTGCGATAATAACTGATGCAAGTCATACTTCAAAGGTTTTTGTGAATGGGATAAAGGATATGGAATACCCAATTGAAATTTGTGGATTTTATACTATTAATGATTTTGATGATTGGAAGGAAAAAGTAAATGAGCTCCAATCTAAGGTTGATGCAATTGGATTATTTGTTTATCACACCATAAAAAAGAAGGGTGAAGAACTAAGCCTACCCCCTGAAGAGGTGTTAAAATGGACATTGGAAAATAATAAACTTCCTGAGTTTGCACTCCTTGATTTCACAATTAGAGATGGAGCTTTGTGTGGTGTTACTCTTTCTGGATGTGAACAAGGAAAAACTGCTGCTGAAATGGCTTTAATGATATTAGATGGGAAAAAGCCTTCAGATATTCCAATCAAATGCCCTGAAAAAGGAAATCCGATTGTAAATGAAAAACGAGCCAAGGAATTGAACATAAAAATTCCAGAAGATGTTCTTGACGAAGTAGAAATAGTAAATTAGTAAACTTTAATAATTAGTTCTTGTTTGTAAACAAAAACCTTATAATACCGATATACCAGAAGGCAATGGTTTATTTTTTAAAGGAAACCAATGAATCACATAAAAAAAGAAGAGCAACAAATCGCAAGCATTACAGTAATTGCAAAGGTTGAATACCTTCCTGCTGTAATAGATTTTGTGCGATATATCTCTTCTAAACTTGGCTTAGATGATAAAGATGTAAAGCGACTTGAACTTGTAGTCGAAGAAGCCTGTCTAAATGTAATTGAGCATGCTTTTGACCCTGATGAAGTTGGCACATTTGATGTCATAATACTGAGAAAACCAGGTAAGATTGTTGTGGCAGTTGAAGACCAGGGTTTACCGTTTGATTTCAAAAAATTTAAAATAGGAAAAGAGTCTGGACTTGGTATGGTTTTAATGAGGGCTTTTGCTGATGAGATTCATTTCATAAATTTAGGTCATCGTGGGAAAAGAGTAGAACTTATCAAACTCCTTCCATACAAAGATGTTGAAGCTTATATTTCTGAAGAGGAGAAGGGAAAAGTCATCTCTTTACCACCTGTACCAAAGGATATCCCTATTAACATAAGATTGATGACACAAGATGACTCAGTTAACATGGCAAGATGTATTTATCGTTCATATGGTTATTCATACGGCTGGGATTTTATTTATTATCCTGAAAGGGTTAAAGAACTTTTACAAAGTGGGACGCTGACTTCGTGTATTGCATTGAATCCAGGCGAGGAAATTGTTGGGCATTTTGCTATGATGATTGACCATAAGGATTCCCAGGTCGGAGAGACAGGAATGGCAGTTGTTGATCCTCGATATCGGGGAAGGGGACTTTTCAAACAGATGAAAGAATTCATGGTGAAATATGCACAAGAAAGAGGAATGTTCGGGATTTATAGTGAAGCTGTGGCAGTTCATCCATATTCACAGAAAGGAAATATATCTATTGGTGCTCATGAAACAGGACTCCTTTTGGGTCTCGTACCTTCAACAATGTTTTTTAAAAAGATTCAAAAAGAACATAAAAAAAAGCGGCAATCAGCCATGCTTTTCTATCTCAAGATTAAAGACGGATCTATCCAGGATGTCTATCCACCATTTCATCATTCATCAATGATCAATAGCATTTATGAAAAAAATAATCTGAAAAGAAATATTAAAGATGCATCAAAACTTATTGAGCATACTGAATTACCACAAAATGCACAAATTGATGTGAAAGTCCACACCGATCAAAATAGTGCATTTATGCAAATTATACAATATGGTAATGATATTGAAGATTTAGCACGATTTCGTTTAAAGGAACTCTGCCTTCGTCGTATTGATTGCATTTATCTTGATTTGCCACTTACTCATCCTGCCACCCAGAAATTTTGTGCATCAATGGAAATGCTTGGATTCTTTTTTGGAGGAGTTATACCTGAAATGTTTGAGGGTGATGTGCTTCGTTTACAATATCTTAATAATGTAGATATTGACATAAATAGTATTGTTGTAGTTTCAGATTTTGGAAAAGAATTGTTTGATTATATAACACTTGTTAGAAATGAATAAAATGAAAGGAGTATTATGTTTGAGAAATTAAAAGTAATTCTTAATAAGACAGATGCGGATTATGCTGATATCCGTTATGAGCTAAAAAAAGAAACTATTATTATATTTAATGGAAAAGAGTTATCAAGAATTGGCTCTAACTCAACAGATGGATATGTTGTAAGAGTTTTAAAGGATGGTGGTATGTCATCCGTCTCTTTTACTAAAGAAACAGATGCAGAGAAGGCTGTCATAACTGCTTCTGAAAATGCAAAATTGATTGCGAAAAATATTGAAAAACCAATAAAACTTGCTGAGATAGAAGTCATTAAAGATACATTTACTCCCAAACTGAAAGAAGATCCGAGAAAAGTTTCTATGGCTGAAAAGCTTGAGCTGGTTCGAAAGTATAACGATATTCCCTTAAACCATGAAAATATTATTATGACCAATATCTTTTATGGTGACTTGATCAGAGAAAAATATTTTCTTACAACAGAAGGAACTGAAATTAAGGAAGATCTTATTACAACGAGATTGGGAGGGTTGATTACAAGCAAGGATGGAAATTTGATTCAAAATGTAAGAGTCAGTTCTGGAGGAAGTAATGGATTTTCTAATGTAAGAAACCAGGAAGAGAACTTTGAAAAACGAACCGCTATTGTACTTGACCTTTTAAAAGCAAAGCCTGTTAAAGCAGGTGTTTATAACTGTATTATAAATCCTGACCTTGCAGGTGTATTTGCACACGAAGCTTTTGGGCATTTTTCCGAAGCGGATATTATAGAAACACTTCCAGCAATGCGTGAAAAGATGAAAATCGGGGAAAAACTCGGAAGCGATGTGTTAAATATAATTGACAATGCTACACTCCCTGACCAGCTTGGATTTTACAAATATGATGATGAAGGAGTGGCAGTTCGTTCAACAGAGCTAATGAAAGGTGGTGTTTTAACAGGCAGATTACATTCAAGAAGAACCGCTCACGAATTTGACGAACCTATCTCGGGACATTGTGTTGCAGAAGATTATCGTTTTGCACCAATAATCAGAATGGGAACAATCTTCATTAAACCAGGTACACCCAATTTTGAAGAATTAATAAGCAAACTTGGTGACGGTTTATATATATTGGATGCAAAAGGTGGACAAACTGCGGGTGAGAATTTTACTTTCGGCGCTCAATATGGTTATATAATAAAGGATGGAAAAATTGGTGAGATGATCCGTGATATAAATATTTCAGGCAATTTATATCAAACCTTAAAAGATATTTCAGCCGTCGGAGATGACTTTGTTTTAACCAAAACTGGAGGTTGTGGTAAGGGTCAGACAAATATCCGTTCTTGTCATGGCGCACCACATATATTGGTGAATAATCTTGTTTTAGGAGGTGTCTAATGGAAAAAATACTTGAAATGGCAATGAAAGTTAGTGATAAGGCAGAAGTCTATTCCTATGAGCCAAAAAATATTTCAGTTTCATTTGAGAATGCCAAGCTTCATGATATAGAAAGTAAATTTCAGGCAGGAATCTGCCTCAGGATTATTAAAAACGGTAAACTTGGGTTTGCTTACACAAGAAATCTTATAAACAGGGATGAGCTTCTTAAGAATGCTCTTGATTCTTTAGATGGTAAAGTAAAAGCTGAATATGATTTCCCATTTACAAAAGATATTGCTCAACTTGATACTTATGACCCTTCTATCGAAAAAATATCAGGAACTGAAATGGTTGAAGAATGTAATAGAATTTGTGACCTTTTAAAGGTTGAGACTGATGGTGAAATTGCTGTAGGGTCAGAAAAGGAAATAGTGGAAATTCGTATTATTAATAGCACGGGAACGGACATTTCAACCCAAAATAGCGGTTATGTTATATGGGCAAGTTTAATTTTTCCAGGTGGAGCTTCAGGCATTACACGAATTTTTCAAAATAAGACATTTGAGAAAATTCCAGATACTATAGTTAATGATATGATAGAAATTTATAAGACATCCAACAGAGTTATTGAGCCAAAAGGTGGGAAAATGAAAGTATTATTCATGCCCCAAAGTATGATTACACTTACCTGGAGAATTCTAAGCGGAACAAATTCTAAGAGTATATATGAAAAAATCTCACCTATAGCTAATAAAATCGGAGATGAAATATTTAGTGAGAAAATTACAGTTTACGATGATCCATTGAATGACAAATATCCCTGGGCACGTGCCTTTGATGATGAAGGTGTTGAATGCAAACCATTAACCATTTTCGATAAAGGAATATTAAAAAGCTTTTATTATGATTTGAATTATGCAAAAAAATTGAATGCACAATCTACAGGTCATGGATATAGAACTTCAATGTGGGGAGGTGATACAATTTCAATCAAACCAAATCCTACCCTTGATCATTTGAAAATACAACCTGGCAATAAATCATTTACAGAAATTGTAAGGTCAATAGACAGAGGGTTAATCCTGCAAGGAGCAATGGGAGCTCACAGTGGCAACATTCCTAATGGTGATTACTCGGTTGGTGTAAGTCCCGGATTGTATGTTGAAAATGGTGAAATTGTAGGTCGCGTAAAAGATGCAATGGTAGCGGGAAATATATATGAAACATTGAAACATGTAATAGATATTGAGGATACTCTACATGTTTGCTGGAGTGGAATGATTCCCGCAATTTTATGTGATAATGTCAGTGTTGCCACAAAGAAGCAAATGATTTAAAAATTAATGTCTAAGTCATGTTCTAGTAAAAACTGGTAATCCTTTCAATCATTTAAGAAACCATACATTCAAGACTTAAGATTAATCCAAAATAAATAATTATAATTCTTTACTAAATTATATACAAGAAAATATTGATTCAGAATCTTAAACTTACCAATAAGCTAATATAAATTATAAAATTAAAAATAATATATGAGTCCGCTCTAAAAAGTCATTACCCGTCCCGAATCATCGGGACGGAAAAATACATTGATATTACTGAGTTTATTTAGATCCTTTTCGTGTATTTCGTGTGTTTCGCGGGTTTTTATAGTAGACTCATATATAAAAATGAAATATTCAATGAATGTATTGAAAAGACTATTTATTCTTATAATAATTCTTTTTCTCTCTTGTGTTGATACTACTCATTTGAAGTCACAAAAATCTATTTCCGAAGATGAATTTAAGTTAACGATTGAACCACCTATTGCAAAAGTTATTTCTTATAAGACGGTTATTCATTGCGGTACACTCTTGGATAATTATTATTGGTTAAAAGATAAAACGAGAACAGACCCAGATGTGATAGAATATATCAATGCTGAAAATAAATACACCGATAAAATGCTTAAACATACTGAAAAGTTACAGGAAAAATTGTTTAATGAAATAGTTAGCAGAATTAAAGAAACAGATTTAAGCGTTCCAACCAAAATTGATGATTACTATTATTACACAAAAATAGAAAAGGGAAAACAATATTGGGTATATTGTAGAAAAAAAGGAAGCTTAGGAGCTGGAGAAGAAATTGTTCTTGATGCAAATGAGCTTGCAAAAGGTCATAGTTATTTCTCGGTCGGTGAAATGGAATTAAGTACTAATCACCAATACTTAGCTTATTCTGTTGATACAACTGGAGCAGAGAAATATACTCTTTACATTAAAGATTTGAAAACAGATGAACTTTTAGAAGATAAGACTTACCCTGTTTGTAGTATGGTTTGGGCGAATGACAACAGAACCCTTTTCTATACTATTGAAGACGAATCAGGTAGAACTGATAAACTTTACCGCCATACTTTAGGAACTAATACCGGAAACGATGATTTAATATATCAGGAAGGAGACGATGCTTTTGATGTGTGGATTTATAAATCAAGGAATAAAGAATATCTGATATTTACCACAGGAAATGAAACTACTTATGAAATAAGATATTTAAAGGCTGATAACCCTTTTGATAAATTTCAAATAATCCAACCAAGAGAAAAAGGCCATAGGTATTATATTTGTCCTCATAATGATAAATTTTTTATCGCGTCTAATGATAATGCAAAAAACTATAAGGTAATGATAACTTCTGTCCAACATCCAGGGAAAGAAAATTGGGAAGAATTTATAGCCCCTCGGGATTCTGTTTCAATTGATATTGATGTATTTAAAGATTATATGGTAATCTATGAACGAGGAAACGCTTTAGAAAAAATTAGAATATTGAATCTAAATACAAACGAAGACTATTATATTGATTTTCCTGAAGCGATTTATACTATTTATTCCGGCAGAAATCCAAATTTTGATACACAGATTTTTAGATTTACTTATGAATCTATGATTACGCCTTATTCTGTTTACGACTATAATATGAAAACCAGAGAAAAAGAATTGAAAAAACAACAAGGAGTTCTTGGTGGATATGATGCATCTCTTTATAAATCAGAAAGAATTTTTGCACAAGCTAAAGATAGCACAATGATTCCAATTTCATTAGTTTATAAAGAAGATTTATTTAAGAAAAATGGGGGAAATCCATTACTTTTATATGCTTATGGTTCTTATGGAGATTGTAGCGACCCATATTTTTCTTCTATTCGTTTAAGCCTCTTAGATAGAGGTTTTGTTTATGCAATTGCACATGTTAGAGGAGGCGGAGAATTAGGCGAAGAATGGTATGAGCAAGGGAAATTGCTTAATAAGAAAAATACATTTACTGATTTTATTGCCTGTGCAGAATATTTAATTGAAAAGAAATACACAAGTAAGGAAAAATTAGTTATTGAAGGAGCAAGTGCGGGTGGTTTATTAATTGGAGCGGTAACAAGTATGAGACCAGATTTATTTAAAGTTGTGATAGCAGATGTTCCTGCTGTAGATGTAATTTATACAATGCTTGATACTTCATTAGCCGGCGTTGAATGGCATTATGACGAATTGGGCAATCCAAATGATAAAGAATATTTTGATTATATGAAATCATACTGCCCATATCAAAATGTTGAAGCGAAAGAATATCCAAATATGCTTGTTTTCGCAGGATTTTATGACCCGAGAGTCAATTATTGGGAACCTGCGAAATGGGTTGCGAAACTCAGAGCCTTGAAAACTGATGATAATCTTTTATTGTTAAAGACTGATATGTCATCAGGACACGGTGGTGCATCAGGTAGATATGATTATTATAAAGAAGTAGCATTGAAATATGCTTTTATTTTTGATGTTTTAGGAATTGAAAGATAGAAATCTTGAGTTATCCGCCAGCTGGCGGATGACTTAAATTCGAGTGTAAAATAATAAAAGACACAAATTAATTTTATTGGAGGTGAAAGAATGAAAGCACTTTTGGTAATAGACATGCTCTATGATTTTGTAAATGAGAATGGGGCGCTTTTTTGCGGACCAGAGGCAAAGAAAATCGTTCCATTTATAAAAAGTAAGATTGAAGAATATCATTCAAAAGGAGAAAAAGTAATTTTTACTTGTGATGCTCACACAAAAGATGACCCTGAGTTCAAGATGTTCCCGCCTCATTGTATTAAAGGCACAAAGGGTGCTGAAATTATTGATGAACTTCCCAGAATAGAAAGTGATATTATTATTTATACGAGAAGATACAGTGCATTTTTTAACACTAATCTTGAGAAAATCCTTAAGGATATTAAACCTGAAAAAGTAGAAGTTGTTGGAGTATGTACATCAATCTGTGTTATGGATACCGTTGGCGGGTTATGCAATCGTGAGATACCTGTTACTGTATACAGAGATGGTGTTGCTGACTTTGATAAAAAAATGCATGAGTTTGCTTTAAAAAGAATGAAAAAAATTTATAATGCCGAGGTAGTTTAAAAATAACTTCAATGATGAAAAAAAGATTAAATCCTGCTGTGTTTAATATTCCTGTTGCCAAGATAAAAAGCGGGTGGTATAGCGATAAATATTTTGTAAGAACAAGAGAAATTCTTAAAGCAGACAATCATCATCCTAAAGTTCTCATGCAAGTTTGGTGTCGGAAGGATGGTGTGCTATGCGGAATTGACGAGGCGATTGCTATATTAAAACTATGTGCAGATAAGCCAGATGAATTAGTTATAAAGGCATTATATGATGGTGATGAAGTAAAAGCTGGTGAAACTGTAATAACAATAGAAGGAGATTATTCCACTTTTGCGCATCTTGAAACAGTTTATTTAGGTGTTATGGCAAGACCCACATCAGTTGCGACAGCTGTAAAAAAAGTGGTAAAGGCTGCCTCAGGCAAGCAGATTCTATTCTTTCCCGCACGATTTGACCACTATCGTATACAAGCAACCGATGGATATGCTGCTTATGTGTCAGGGGCTTTAGGAGTCTCCACTGATGCACAAACTGTCTGGTGGGGCGGAGAAGCATTGGGCACTGTGCCTCACGGATTAATAGCCGCTTATAATGGCAATACTGTAGCAGCAGCAAAAGCCTTTGATAAATATATACCCGGAGATGTGAAAAGGATTGTACTCGTGGACTTTGATAATGATTGTATTGGAACTTCCCTGAAAGTAGCAAAAGCACTTGGTAAAAAACTATGGGGGGTTCGCTTTGATACTGCAAGAGATTTAAGGGATAAATCAGTAACAGGGACAACCAAAGATTCTTATGGGGTTTGTGTTGAGCTTTGCCATAAAGCGAGAAAAATATTTGATAAAGCAGGATTTAAGTTCATTAAAATTGTTATCTCAGGTGGATTTAACGAGGAAAGAATAGAAAAATTTATTAAAGAAAAAGTCCCTTTTGATGCAATCGGTGTGGGCTCTGCATTACTTAAAGAGAAAATAGATTTTACCGCCGATATTGTAAAAGTAAGCGGGAAACCCTGTGCAAAAGTTGGAAGACAATATAATCCAAATCCAAGATTAGAACTTGTAAGATAAATCTGCTTTGAAACTACGAATACAGACAGATATGTGGAAGTAAAAAAACGGTTACATTATAAAAGATTAAATTCAAATTTATTGACAATATGAATTGATTATTTCATTATTAAGAATAATTAGAAATATTATCAATTACTTTCTTATTTCTAAATTGGTAAATAAAGGTTGCAAGGAGGAAAATTCTATGTTAAAGGAAAATTTGGTTAAACAATTTGAAATAAGTATGAAAAATAATTGGGATATACCTGCACTTTCTGATTTTAATGGCAAAAGTTTAAGTTATGGAGAAGTAGCTGAAAATATTATCTGGCTGCATTACATTTTTGAAAAGGCTCAGATAAAAAAAGGAGACAAAGTTGCTCTCATAGGAAAAAATTCTGTTAATTGGGCTGTAACATATCTGGCGACCATTACCTATGGAGCTGTGATTGTTCCAATATTGCCTGATTTTCATGCTGATGATGTTCATCATATTGTGAATCATTCAGATTCAGTTTTGCTTTTTGCTTTAGAGAGTATTTATGAAAAACTTGATGAAACCAAAATGCAGAATTTAGAAGCAATTTTCTCACTTGAGGATTTTAAATTGTTTTATTATAAAAAGAAGGGTCTTGTCCCAATTATTGAGAAATCAAAGGATAATTTTTTGGATAAGTATGATGGCTCTCTTATTGCAGAGAAACTTTCTTTTCCAGAAATTAGTAATAATGAACTTGCAGAAATTGTTTATACTTCGGGCACAACAGGTTTTTCTAAAGGAGTTATGTTGCCTCACAATAGTTTACTTGCGAATGTAATATATGCTCAGAATCATATGGACTTGAAGCCCGGCGATACCATTGCCTCATTCTTGCCCATTGCTCATACTTTTGGATGTGCCTTTGAATTTTTATTCCCTTTTAGTGTAGGTTGCCACATTACCTTTTTAGGTAAAATACCTTCTCCCAAAATAATATTGCAAGCGTTTAAACAAGTCCGTCCGCGTTTGATTTTATCGGTTCCACTTGTGCTTGAAAAAATTTATGACAAACAGATTAAGGCTGCTTTAGATAAAGGGATAGTGAAGATATTAACCAAAGCTCCATTATTGAAAAATCTTATATATAAAAAGGTCTGTAATAAATTGATTGAAGCCTTTGGCGGAAATTTTAAGGAAATTGTTATCGGCGGAGCCGCTCTAAATGAAAAAGTAGAAACATTTCTAAAAATGATAGGCTTCCCCGTTACTGTAGGTTATGGATTAACAGAATGTGGTCCTCTGGTAAGTTATGCTCCCTGGGATGAGCATAAAACATCTTCTGTAGGCAAAATTGTTGATACATTAGAAGTAAGAATTGATTCCGATGACCAGCAAAAAATCGTTGGAGAAATCTTAGTTCGGGGTGAAAATGTGATGTTAGGTTACTATAAAAATGAAGAAGCAACGAATGAGGCAATTGATAAAGATGGATGGCTACATACTGGAGATCTGGGAGTAGTTGATGAGGATGGTTTTATTTTTATAAAAGGAAGATGTAAGAGTATGATTTTGGGACCTTCAGGACAAAATATCTATCCAGAAGAGATAGAAGCAAAACTTAACAATTTACCATTTATACAGGAATCTCTCGTGGTTCAAAAGAATAAAAAACTCATTGCATTGGTTTATCCTGATTTAGGATTAGCAGATGCTAAAGGAATTAACGAAAAAAAGTTAACAGTGAAAATGGAGGAAAACCGAAAATTTATAAATCAACAATTACCCCCTTACTGCCCAATTACGAAAATTGAACTGTCGCCAGAAGAGTTTGAAAAAACACCAACCAAAAAGGTGAAAAGGTATTTATACACATTATCTACATAGGAGTTGTTTTGAAACCGTTAATAATGAATTGATTGCAAAGCTCATTGAAAATTAGTTAAGTAACAAAGATTTGGACACTCAATCCCCAAATTGAATTTGTTTATGTTTCCAAATTTAAAACAGTTGACAAGTTTCAGCATATTTTGAAATAAGTCTCTACATAAAATAACTTGAAAGGAGAGCAGTTATATGAAAAAAGTTATATTAACTTGTATGCTATTTAGTTTATTTATTCCTTCATTCTTAATTGCTCAAGAAGGATTACCAAATTTGATTGGTATTGCCAATGTCAGCAATTCAGGAAATTCCTCAATTGGCAAAGATATAAGATTAAATCCACCTCAAAATTTACAAGCAGTAGTTACTGGAAATGATGTAGCTTTAACCTGGGACCCACCAGAGAATCCTCTCCTGAATCGTGATTTGATTAGATACAATTTGTACAGGAATCATAATATAATTGCAGTTGTTTATTATCCGACAACTTATTTCAATGATAATAATCTTGATAATGGAGTTTATGTATATTATGTAACTGCTGTTTACGACGAAGGAGAATCAGACCCATCAAATACTGTTAGTGTTGTATTAGGAGATAATCCATCAGCGATGATTCCAGACATTCCAGCACATTCTGCTACAAATATTTCCATTCCTTTAACAGTAAATGGATTAATTAATTTCTTTGCAATGAATATTACTATTGAATTTGATAGTAGTGTAATTGATTCAGCAGATGCGACACTAATAGGAGGCATATTAGAAAATGAGGATTATGATTTGGAAGTAGACACGAGTATTGATGGAGAGATTGGACTTCAGTTTAATGCAAATGCAGATTGGTTTACAGGCAGTGGAGTAGTCGCATATCTTGAGTTTTATGTTGCAGGTAGCAGTGACGATTCTACTCCTTTAACTTTTACTCAATTTGATGTAAATGAAGTCAGTTTTTTGGATGATGTAACAAACGGAAGTGTTAACATCTGGGAAAATCCATCAGCTATTCTACCAGATACCCTTACTTCACCTGATACAGATATTTCAATTCCTTTAACAGTTTCCAGTCTGATAAATTTAAGCGAAATGGACATAATTATTGAATTTGACTATAATGTAATAGGTTCACCAGCCGCAACTTTAATGGGTGGAATATTAGAAAATGAGAATTACGATTTGAATGTAGACACAAGTGTTGATGGAGTAGTTGGGCTTGTGTTTATTGCCAATGAGGATTTGTTTACTGGTGGTGGAATAGTCGCATATCTTGAATTTACAGTTTTTGGTATTTGTGGTGATTCAACTTCACTAATATTTACCCAATGTGATGTAAACGGAATTAATTATTTAACTGATGTTGTAAATGGTAGTGTTAGAATTCCTTTTCCCTCACCACAAAATTTGCAAGCAGATGTTAGTGGTAACGATGTATTACTGAGTTGGGAGCCACCTGAACCTATTCCTACCAGTGATTTACTTATGTACAAAGTTTATAGAAACGATTATTTAATCGCAGTAGTATATATTCCTGCAACAGAATTTAATGATATTGCACTTGAGAATGGAACCTATAATTATTATGTGACCTCAGTTTATGAGGATGGTGAATCAGACCCATCTAATTTGGTAGAGGTTACTATACCCTGTGTAGGTGTTAATGATGAAATAGCAGATTCGCATCCTATTTTACTTAAGCAAAATTATCCCAATCCTTTCAGCACATCTACCACAATATCTTTTAATTTAGCCACAAAATCACACGAAAAACCACGAATTAAAATCTATAACATCAAAGGGCAGCTAGTAAGAATTCTTACCCCAATGACTAATGACCAATGTCAAATGACTAATATCGTTTGGGATGGAAGAGATGAAAATGGAAAAGAACTATCTAGCGGAATATATTTCTATAAATTATCCACTGAAGATAAAATTATAGTAAAGAGGATGATTATTTTGAGATGATGAAATTTTTGCGAAAGTTTCCCCCTATTTAATAGAGGATTCGCGAAGTTAAAAATAAATTTGACAAAGAAAAAATAGTTTATCTCTTTTGGTTTAAACTGTTTCAATTTAATGTAAATTTTAACTTTTTGTAAATTATTTGTCATTGAGGAAATGATATATACAATATTAAAGAGAGAAAGTAAGTTTATTAATTTTCTTGATATATTTATAAAAATAAAAGGAAACATTATGACTTAGCTAACATATTATTTGTTCTGAATAGAAAATTCCCACTTCTTAACGCAGCAGAACAAGTGAAACTGATGCGTCCCATATGGGACGCACTTTCTTCGCTTTGCTGCGTGGGTATGGGAATACCTCTAGTCAGGGCGTAATTGGAAGTTGCGTCCTTTTTTTTGTTTTTGGAATATGATACTTCCAAAACAGATTGGAAAATTAAAATGAGTAGGTTGAATAGTTTGAGATGTTAACTTCTAAGATAGGTAGTCCCGATGCCATCGGGAATTGGACTTTAATTTCATTGATAGGTAGTCCTGACAAGTTCCCAAAAGAGGATTAAATCAGGATAATAAGATGTTAACCAATAATAATATGGGTTCTGCTTGTTTCTATAAGATATGAATTTTGTAGAGCCCAAATTACAAAACGAAAGAAAGGAAAATAAGATGAAACGAATAATTTATTTGGTTTTTCTGGGATTAATGATAATGTCAGCATCCACTGTTTTTACCCAACCCCATATTAATTTTAATGAATTACTTACTAAAGCTGAAAAAAATCCACAAATCCCTATTCAAGCCAAAATGAGTGCGATGGAACAAGGTTTACCAGTAAATATTTACTTCCCTCAAGGGATTCTAATTGAAGCCTTAGGATTGGAAAAAGGTCAGCCCGTCTATGGTATTCTTACCAATCCAGTCCATCCTTTTCAAGGTGGACAAGTCGCATTCTTTGATGAGATTCAACAAATGTATGATATCTCTTCTGGAAAGATTAATTATGGAAATGGTGTAATAACAAATGAAAATCTTAGAATTCCCAAAACGGATAAAAGTAGGTTAAAAAGCTTGGATAGCCTGCTTTTGATTCCTGAGTCGTCAAACGATAGGGTAATGGCATTTGACCCTCAAACAGGAGATCTGTTAGATATGGACTTCATCCCACCGAATAGCACTGTTCTCAGTACGCCGATTAATGCAAAACTAACTCCTTGGGGAACAATTTCTATTTCTGATCAAATAAAAGATCTTGTACAGGAATTTGATACTACCGGCAGTTATATAGGTTATCTGGCTCCTGTAGGTGGGGTGAATCACGATATATTGGATAATATGCGAGGACATACTTATAAACCTGATGGACATCTACTTGTTACATGCGCCGGTGGCGCAAATCAAGATGCAATTGTAGAATTTGATTCAAGTGGCAACTATCTTGGAAATTTTATTGCAAATGGTGCTGGGGGATTGAATGGACCCTGGGATATTTGGTATCGTGAAGGTGATGTTCTAGTTACCGGTGGCTCATCTCCGGAGGGAATTTATCGATTTGATTATAACGGAGCATTTCTTTCTATTTTTTCTGTTGATGCAGACTTTCCACACCAGTTAGTAGAACTCGCAAATGGGAATGTAGCTGTAGCAAATTGGTCATCCCCATCTGGAGTGCGAATTCATGCTCCAGATGGAACTACACTTCAATTGCTTACAGGGGTAACAGGTAATCGCGGGGTTTGGGAGCTTGGGAATGGAAATATACTCACAACTAATTCAGATGGTGTTCATGAACTTGACAGAGATACAGGGGTACTTGTAAGAACAATCGTTAGTGGTGTCGCCGCCAGGCTTATCTCAATTTATGTCAAACCAAGTGGAGACCTCCCAGGCTTTTTCGTAACACCACAAAGTATAAACTTTGGAACGATTCCTGTTGACAGCAGTAAAACAGACAGTGTTATGGTAATAAATACAGGCAATGTAGTTTTAGACATTTCATCAATTTCATCAGATCATAGTATGTTCATGGTTAATCCAAACTCAACTGCAATAGCCCCAAACGATAGTCAGAGAATTTATATTACATTTACTCCTACCACGATTGGACAACAATTGGGGCATATTATTTTCACGCACAATGGACCTACTTCACCTGATTCTGTTATGGTACAAGGAGAAGGTTCGGGGATTGGAATTAGCAATAATGAAAAGTTTATTTCTGAAATGTATGAGTTATATCCTAATTATCCTAATCCATTTAGCCAGCAAACTATAATCAGTTACTCCTTACCTAAAACCAGCAATGTAAAAATAATGATTTATAATATTAAAGGTGAATTAGTTAAAACTCTTATAGATAGACCTATGCCAGCAGGTATTCATACAGTTGATTGGAATGTTGAAGATATGAGTTCAGGTATCTATTTCTATAAGTTTGAAGCTAATGATAAAGTATTTATCAAAAAGATGATATTAATGCGATGAATAGAGGGGATTCGAGTCGTCCGCCAAAGGTGGATCTGCCTTCGGCATGATAAGGCACGACGACTCGAAACAAAGGGAGTTTGAGGACTTATCGACTCGTCGTTCCCCGATACGGTCATTCTTCCCTATAAGGTAAACTTACGAGTCGATTCAATCAACTAAAGGCCAATTAGTAAAAACCCTTGTTGATGAGGACAAACCTGCCGGTTATCATACTATTGAATGGAATGCTAAAGATATGGGTTCTGGAATCTATTTCTATAAATTTGAAGCTAATGATAAAGTATTTATCAAAAAGATGATTATTTTGAGATAGAATATTTCTAGGACACAAGGCTGTCACGAACCATTTCGTGACAGAAATTTCCTGTCATGGTTTGGACCATGACACCCGAGGAGGAAGATGATTATTTTGAGATGATGAAATCTTTGCGAAAGATAATTAATTTGACAAAGAAAAAATAATTTATCTCTTTTGGTTTAAACTGTTTTAATTTAATGTAAATTTTACATTTTTGTAAATTATTTGTCGTTGAGGAAATGATATATACAAAATTAAAGAAAATCGTTTTATTAATTCTCATAGTATATTTATAAACATAAAAGGAAAAACTATGACTTAGCTAACATAAAAAATAAAATTTTCGCATAATTTTTATTTGTTCTAACCTGAAATTCGCCAAATTTTTAAGCCAAGCAGAGCAAATAGGAAGGCTGCGTCCCGTGTGGGACGCACTTTTTCACCTTTCGGAGAACAGGCTTATGTCTTGCTTGGCGGGTGTTTGGCGATACCTCAGGTTAGGTCGTAATGGAAGTTGCGTCCTTTTTTGTTTTCATAAACTTTGCGAAAGTTTTGAACTTTCGCAAAGATAAAAATTAATTTGACAGAGAAAAAATAATTTGTCTCTTTTGGTTTAAACTGTTTTAATTTAATTTAAATTTTAACTTTTCATAAATTATTTGTCGTTGAGGAAATGTTATATACAGCAGTAAAGAGAGAAAATAGTTTTTTTTCTTCTGTTGTTCATATACAAAAAATATAGTTTTTAAGGAGTCTATATGCTAGATCAAAAATTAATCAAAAAAGTGTATTATGCAAATGAAGATTATGAAAATATCAAAAGCCATTTTAATTTATTCTATGAACACGTTTCCAAGATTGATGAAAATAAAGATAAATTGGGAGTTTCAATAATTGAGAAATTTGAAAACAAATTTTCGTTAAAGTTTCTAGATATTACTTTTGTTATTGAAATGTCCTTAGTTAATCTTCAAAATGAGAATAAAGGTAGAGTTACATTTAGTAGAGTATTTCTTGAAGATGGTGTTGAAAAAAAAGAAAAAATTGGAACAGAATTGTTTATTGATAAAAGAGGTAATATTAAGTTTGGGGACAATTTCGGATTGCATGTTGGCGAAAGTTATTATGTAGAAGAAGTTGTGGTTAAATGGTTAAATGAATATTTGGAATCTGTTTCAAAGAAATAAATTTTAACTCTTGTTTTATAAGCTTATCCATCTAATTATGGATACTACGGTTAAAAGTTTAAATTTAGGAAAATGAAAATTAAGGTTCAGATTAATCTGAACTAATCTAGAATAATATAATATTGGTTGCAATTGAGCTATAGTTTAGGTGTAATCGGTAAAAAATTTTTTAGGAGTAAAAATGTACTCTTATATTTTACTTGAGCAAGAGCAAGAAGATTTGCTTTGCAAATTAGTTGAAGCAGTTCGAAACGTTCCAAAAAATAAGCATGAAGAATTATATATTGTAACAGACATTCGTCCAAAAATAATCAGACATTCAGGTTTAAGACCGGATGGTTGGTTGGAAATTTCTATGGGAGATATAGACACTTTATCTAGGAATGGCTTAATTTCCACAAGAACCGAAAAAGGTAATATGAAAACCGTTTCTATAGAACCAGAAGGGTTTAAGCATTATGAAAAACTTAAAGGCAAAGAAACTAAAATTATTAAAAAGGTCGAAAAAGAAATAATAGGCTACATATATAGTGACCAATTTCAAAAAAGGCATCCCTTATCTTATAGAAAATGGTCCGAAGCAGAAAATATTCTTTGGAGCAGTGAAACAGACAATCAGTTAACTACAATTGGTCATCTTTGTAGAGAAGCAGTTCAGGAATTTGCAAATGAACAAATTAAATACTTCAAATTATCAGGAGTTGATAAAGATAAATCTAAGACTAAAAATCGAATTAAACAGTTATTAGAATTACGCTCTGAAAAATTAGGAAAAACAGAAAAACCATTTTTAGATGCCATATTTAATTATTGGCTCACATTAATTGATTTAATTCAAAGACAGGAGCATGGCAATCAAAAGCAAGGTAAATCTTTAGTTTGGATTGATGCTCGAAGAGTGGTCTTCCATACTGCAATTATTATGTATGAGATAGATTTTGCACTTGGAAATTAAATAATAAAAAATAAATACACATTTTAAACAAAAAAATTTTTGGGAAAATCTAATTTTATTTAAATATAATCCTTGAGGAAAAAAGATGAAAAGAAATTACTTATTATTGGTTTTAGCAATATTACTTAATATATTTATTGTAAGCAATGTATTTGCGACAACTATTACAGTAGATGGACATGCTTATCTGGAAAACCAGACAAATCATTCTGGAATTGAAATTTATTTTAAAATGATTGCTCCAAGTGACTCAAATTATACTGTTTATAATGACTCAAGCGGATATTACAATCTTGAAATTGAAAATGGTTTTTATGATATTATTTATTCAAAAGATGAATATTTTACAGAATATTTGAATGAACAAATATTCTATTCAAATACAACCATATCTGATATTACGCTTTTAGAACATACAACAATTTTATATGTTCCTTTAGTTTTTTCTTCAATTCAATCGGCAATTGATTATGCTTGGGAAGGAGATACTGTTCTTGTTCAACCTGACACCTATGTTGAGAATATTAATTACAATGGAAAAAACATTGTTGTTTCATCATTATTCTTAACAACACAAAATACGAGTTATATTTCTCAGACTATTATTGATGGTAATAGTTGTATAAGTGTTGTAACATTTGAAAATGGAGAGGATTCTACAGCTATTTTATGTGGTTTTACAATAACAAATGGATATCATCCGACTGGTGGGGGAATATACTGTTATTATTCATCCCCAAGTATTACGAATGTAACTATTAGTGAAAACTCAGCAAATGATGGTGGTGGTATATGGTGTAGTAATTCCAATCCTAAAATTAAAAATGTTACAATAAGTAATAATTATGTTCCTGCTTCTCCTTCTGATGGTCATGGTGGGGGTATTTACTGCAAAAATAATTCCAGTCCAACTCTTGTAAATGTTGTAATAAGTAATAATTCTTCTAACGGAAACTATGGTTTTGGTGGTGGTATTTACTGCATTGATAATTGCAATCCAATTCTTGATAATGTAACGATAACAAATAACAGTGCTTCTAATCGGGGAGGTGGGATTTACTGCATGAATAATTCCTCTCCGAGTTTAGAGAATTTAACGATAACGGGTAATAGTGCTTATGATGGTGGTGGGATTTCCTGTTATGATAATTCCTCACCGAGTTTAGAGAATGTAACAATAACAGGTAATAGTTCTGAGAATGATGGAGGGGGGATTTACTGTAGTAGTAGTTCCTCACCAATTATAATTAATTCAATAGTATCAGATAATATAGGAGATTATGGTATTTATGTAGACTCAGGGAATCCATCCATAACATATTCAGATTTTTATAATAATGAGAATGGTAATTTCTATAATTGTGGACAATGGGTTGGAGTAAATGTAACGACCAACGCAAATGGAGATAGTTGCGATGCATATTATAATATTCAATTAGACCCATTATTTATAGATCCTCTCAATGGAGACTATCATTTAAGTTGGGTAAACTTTCCATTACCAGATTCTACAATGTCTCCTTGTATAGATGCTGGAGATCCAGATCCAATATATAATGATCCTGACGCAACAAGAAATGATATGGGTGCATATTACTTTGACCAGACCATAGTTTCAGTTGATGATAATAATCCAGATGATATGGTTTTGACATCACTTTTTCATAATTATCCAAATCCATTTAGTTCAAAAACTATCATCAGTTATTATTTACCTAAAACAAGTAATGTAAAAATAACGATTTACAATATAAAAGGTCAATTAGTTAAGACTTTATTTGATGGTTTTAAACCTGCTGGGTATCATACAGTTGATTGGAATGTTGAAGATATGAGTTCAGGAATTTATTTCTATAAATTGTGCTTGCATCCCGATTCATCGGGGAAAGCAGGTGATTTTCAGGAAGTTAAGAAGATGATCCTTCTTCGTTAAAACTTCCTCTTACCCTAAAGTTTCAGAGGAAAAACGAAGGATAAATTTTAATTAAATAAATATGGAGGTTAATATGAAAAAAGAAAAAATGCTAAAAAGAAATTTCCAAATTAGACCTGCTTTTGGCAGGAAAAATCAACTCAGATTGGGTAAAAAGAAAATCAATATAACTGTCATTGTAGCATTGATACTAACAATATTTGTATTTCCACAGATTTGCATGAGCGACCCTTATGATATTACAATGAGTACACCTCACGAATATGATGAAGAAAAGGGTGGAAGGAACAATATTATGTCCAAAATAGATGACTTCCATTATCTTTGTCTTTATGCGGGTTATACTGGCATGGCAGTGATACTAACTGTAGATCCTGATGATTGGTCAATTACTACTGAAACATCTTATCAATATGATGAGGATGGAGATTATATGGGATTATCCAGAATAGATACCACCCATTATCTCTGCACTTATTGTGGTGGTTATGAGCAAGCCTTTGCATCTATATTTAGCATAGATTTTGCAGATTGGTCCATTACCACAGAAACGACTATTATGTATGATTATGAATTTGGATATTATAATGCTTTATCCAGAATAGATGATACTCATTATCTCGGTGTTCATAATATGTGGGATGTAACCGGAAAAGCTGGAATTTTTACTGTTAATCCTGATGCTTGGTCAATTACTTATGGAACAGAATATATTTTTGAGCCAGAAAGTGGATTTGATTTTATGTTATCCAGAATAGATGATACCCATCATATCTGCGTTTATCCCTCTCAATACGAAGGTTATATTGGCAGAGCAGTTATATTAATTGTTGACTCAAACAATTGGACAGTAAATACAGCAGTAGCACCCTTAACATTTGCTACAAATTGTGATGCTTATTCTTTCTTATCAAGGATTGACGATACTCACTTTCTCTGTGCTTATCAAGGTCCGGATTCCGATGGCTGGGCAGTAGTACTAACTGTAAACCCTATTGATTGGTCAATTAGCATGGAAACACCTTTTGAGTATGATGAACAACTTGGTGGTGAGCCTAACTTAGCCAAGATAGATAGCACTCATTTTCTTTGTGCTTATAAAGGTGTAGACGCTGATGGATATGCAGTTGTACTAACTGTAGATCCTGTTGATTGGTCGATTAGTAAAGAAACACCTTTTGAGTTTGATGAAATGAGGGCAGATTATCCTTATTTATGCAAGATAGATGATGGTCATTATCTCTGTTCTTATGAAGGACCTGGTCTTGATGGTTGGGTAGTTGTATTGAATGTAGAACTTCCTGGAGTGGGAGTAGCAGAGGATGAAATTATATCTAACATTTTCAGACTTTCTAACTTTCCCAATCCCTTCAACCCAGAAACAACAATCAGCTGTCAACTTACAGCAGACAGCAAAGTTAATCTCTCAATCTACAACATCAAAGGTCAATTAGTTGAAACTCTTATAGATAGACCTATGCCAGCAGGTATTCATACAGTAGATTGGGATGGTAAAGATATGAGTTCAGGTATCTATTTCTATAAATTGGGAACTGATAATGGTTCTATAACTAAAAAGATGTTATTAGTAAGATAAAATCTTCAAACTGAAAATTATAAGCCTGTCTACTATCTCTCGGACAGGCTTTTTCTTTATCAGGAAAAATAATTTTTCTTGTTTATTTTGTCTGAAACTTGACAAAAGTTTTTAAAATAAGAATCTTAATCCAGATGTATTAGTATTATTAGCTTTAATACATAAATTGATATGGATTTGTTATTAATATAAACAGAGAATTTTTATGAATAAAAATAGGATTTTATTATTTTTAAGAGAAAATAAAACAGAACTTAAAAAGCGATTTAATATAACAAAAATAGGATTATTTGGCTCTTATGCAAAGGGGTTTGAAGAAGAAATTAGTGATATTGATATTATTGTTAATGGCACAAATATAAAAGATGTAGAATTAAAAGACTTTTTAGAAGATAAATTTCATAAAAAAGTTGATATCATCAAAGAATCAAACCTTTATAATTTTATGAGGTATCTGATTAATCAAGAGGCAATTTATGTATAAGAAAGATATTGGTTTTATTTTTGCAATTCTAAAAATGTGTGATGATATTGAAGTATACAAATCTGAATATAAAAGTGTAAAAGCCCTTTTGGCTAAAAGAATTGGTTTAAATGCTTGTCTGATGAATGTTTCTCAAATTGGAGAGTTTGCAGGGAAATTAAGTGATGAGTTCAAGAAGCAATTTAATAAAATTGAATGGCAAAAGATTAAAGATATGAGAAATGTAATTATCCATGATTATTTGGCGGTTGATTTGGAAAAGATAGAGAACATTTTAGAAAACGAAATACCTAAATTGATACAAGATATTTTATTAATAGTAAATTTCATGCTAGAAAATAAAGCTATTAATAATGAGTTTTTAGAATTTAGTTCTAAGGATTTTCAGATAATACATTTTTAATATTCTGTTTTTGTTTTGGTGTAAAAAGTTCTATGAAAAATTATAGACATAGAAAAAGATAAAAGAAAGATATTGAATTTGAAAATTATAAGCCTGTCAATCCGCCAGCTCCGAGACCCCGATATATCGGGGATAAATCGGGTACTGGCGGACAGGCTTTTTATTTTTAATATTATTATTGATATCAATTATATAGATATGATTCTAGTTGGAGGCTATCTCCCCTTTTGCATTAATTTGATAGGTATCCAAATCTTTTGCAAGGAAACAGTTTCCTGAATATTCTGTTAACACTTCTTGTAAAACATCATTAATAGAGTATTTTTTTGTTCGTGAGTATTCTAAGGAAAATCTTGCACTGAAATGTGTAAGTATCAGGTTTGGAATCATTGCTTTTTGAGCAACTCTTGCAACATCTCTTGCAGTTGAATGAAAGAATTCCTCTTTAACTAATTCTTTTACTTTCTCGGTATAATTTGCTTCATGAATAAGCAGATTACAGTTTTTTAGATAGGAAAGTAATAATTCAGGATTCTTGTTATCACCTGCAATAATTATCTTTCTTCCGGGAATTGGTTTTTCAATAAAATCTTTTCCATTTAATATTTCACCGTTTGGCAGTTTTATTTTCTCGCCTTTTTTCAATCTTCCATAGATAGGTCCAGACGGTATTCCTTTTGCTTTTGCAAGTTCTACTTTAAATCTTCCTAATTTTGTTTTTTCTTGAATAACAAATGCATAGGAAGTAACTGAATGCTCTAAAGGAATTGCCTTAATGTGTGCTTGTGGAATTACAAAATTTGTATTCTGGGAATCTATTTCTCGGATGTCTATCTTAAATCTGAAATGAGTTTGAGTAATCTGAAAAACCGTTTCCAAAAATTCACGAATCCCAATAGGTCCAAATATTGTAATAGGTTTTTGCGCATTATTTAAACTACGAGTTGAAAGCAGTCCAAACAATCCAAAACAGTGGTCGCCGTGAAGATGCGTGATAAAAATGTGGCTCAATTTTGGAAGTGAATATGATGTCTTCAACAATTGGTGCTGTGTTGCTTCTCCGCAGTCAAAAAGCATCCAATCCGATGATTGGTCAAATCTAAGAGCAATCCCTGATACATTCCGTTCTTTTGTTGGAAGACCTGATGATGTGCCAAGAAATGTGATATTCATTTTAAAAATACCTTGCCACAGAGACGCAAAGGCACAGAGATAATTTTTATCTCTTTTTTGATGATCAATTGCCTCTGATGTGACTTATAATACATTATTAATCACTTTTATTTATAAAAACTATATTTGATTTTACTAAAAGGCTTATTATAAATTCTGTTACATACTTTATGAAAGGCTTCGCCTCTGTCAAATAATTTAATTGCATAGGAATTTCCTTTTTATGGATACACAAATTTATAATTTTAACAATATAAAATTAGGTGCACATGGAGAAACAGGATAAACCCCGTTAGATAATATTTACATTGTTAAAATAGAAATATTTAATTGAGCTTGCTATCTAACGGGGTAAACCTATTTCTACCCGCCAGCTGGCACCTGCTGGTTCAGATTTGTAATCTGAACCTAAACATTTTAATTCATGGTTCAAGTAACATACTTGAACCAGCAATAGGCATTATGCGGAGCAGGCAGAGAACGCAAAGTTAATTATTTATATTTTACCATCAATTGGGACATTCCCAACGAAGGCGTTGGGAATGAGTATATTATGGATTCCAATTCTCCAGAATCGGATAATTTCCTTGTTAGAAGACAAGGACTATAAATCAATACCCAAACTCCTTTAAGATTCTTTCCCTTTTTCTCCAATTTTTGCGAACTTTTATCCAGAGATGTAGTTTCACTTTTTTCTTAATTAAGTAACGAATATCTCGTTCAGCAACTTGGCGGATTTTTTTTATCAGCTCTCCTTCTGAACCAATAATTATCTTCTTCTGAGAATTAGTTTCAACATAAATATTAGCAAATATCTCTGCTTTATCCTCGGATTCAGAGAATTGTTCAATTATAACAGCAGACGAATATGGCAGTTCTTGTTTGAGATATTTGAAGATTTTTTCCCTAATTATTTCTTGAGCGAAGAACCTTGTTGTTTGAGCAGATAAATCATCTTCTGGATAGTATGGGGAGTGACAGGGGAGAAAATTGATAATTTCATTTTTAAGATTTGATATATTAATTCCATCTTTAACTGAAATAAAATATATTCCATCAAATTTAAATTTTCCAAGAGTAACACTTGCTTTCTCAATATTATTATTTTCTGCTAAATCAATTTTGTTTATAACAGCAATCTTAGGGATGTTAAGTTGTTGGTTAGCCACAGAGGCACAGAGGCACAGAGTTGGTTTTTTTAATTTAATTTTTGCTCTGTGTTCTTTGTGTCTCCGTGGCAGTTTTTGAATAAGTTCGCAAACCTGATTATCATATTCAGTGGGGAAAGTTGTTATATCACTTATAAAGATTATGATATCCGCATCTTTCAGTGAATTCAAGATGGACTTTTGCATCTTTTCCTGGAGCAAATATCTTGGTTTCAGGAAACCGGGCGTATCAATAAAAACAATCTGATATTCTTTTTCTGTGAGAATTCCTAAAATGTTCTGTCTTGTTGTCTGTGGTTTAGGTGTAATGATTGACAGTTTTTGCTCTATTAAGGCATTCATTAAACTTGATTTACCAACATTTGGTTTTCCAATTATAGAAACAAAACCAGCTTTGAAATTTTTATTTTCAGACATTTCTACATATTCTATAAATCATTAATTCAAGAATTATTTTCTTATTAATACTTAAAGATTTTAGCTTATAATCTGTATCTAAAAGGATATGAAAGATTTTCGGAAAATCGTTTAGGTTGAATTTTGAAGCTTGCCTAATCAAATTTGAGACTTTGTAAAAGCCAGTCATATTATTTTCTATTTCTTTGTTATTTTGATTGTTTTGGGATGTAAGGATTGTGATTTTCCAGATGGTTTTGAAAAACTTTGTTATCATAATTATTATTAAAATTGGCGAAATGTCATTTGCAAGCAGGTTTTCTAAGATTCTCATAGATAGCTTGATATCTTTTTTAGCAAGTGCATCTTGCAATTCATAGATTGAATTTCCCTTATAAGTTATAATACAGCTATTAATATCATCAACTTCAATTCTATTCTTATCAGACAGGAATAGGACTAATTTTTGTAATTCGTTATTTAGTTCTTGATAGTTCAATCCAATATAATCAACCATAAGTTTTAGAGCATCTTCGGAAAATAATTTATTATGTTTTCTCGCTTCTATCTGTAGGAATCGTTCAGCGTCATTTTCATTATAGGGATGATAAAAATAGTATGTCGGCACTTTTTTTAATAGCTTTGCATATATATCTGTTCTTAGATTAACTTTTCCTGTTTCAATAACCAGAACAGATTCACGAATAGGATGCTCAATATAATTTATAATTCTATTCTTATCAGATATGTGAAGTGACTGGAAATTTCGCAAGATAACTAATTTTTTATCACTGAGAACAGGTGGAGTTCTAAGTGCTTCTAAAATTTGAACAGATTTTGCTTCTTCTCCAAAAAAGACAGAAAGATTGAAGTCTTTATATTTTTGGGAGACAATTTTTTTTTGAAGTAGTTCAAAAGTTTTATCTTTTAAAAAGCTTTCCTCTTCTGTTAAAAAGTAGACTTGATGTATCTTACCGGCATTTAATTCATTTAATAGGTCAAAGTATTTTAGCTTTCTTTTCATATTTTAAACTTACTATTTTCTATTGTCAATTGTAAATAGTCAATCATCAATTGTCAATCCATTTAGGAAGTTTTTTGAGCTTTTGCTATATCATAACCCATAATTTCCTTAATCTGGTGAGAATCAGGCAAATCATGTATATCATTTATCCCAAAGAATTTTAAGAATTTATCTGTTGTTCCATATAAGATGGGTCTTCCTAATCTTTTTAATCTGCCAGTGATCTTAATAAGTTTTACCTCAAGTAAATTGTGAATGTGATAGGTAGAATTCACTCCACGAATAGAATCAATTTTTGCTCGTGTAATAGGCTGATGATATGCGATGATAGCCAGAACCTCCATAGCTGGATTTGACAGATGAATAGTCTTCTGTTCTTTGTAGAGCTTCTTTATAAGCGGATAAAACTTCTTGTTTGTTGCAAATTGATAACCTCCAGCCACCTTTCTAATACAGAATGGTCTGCCATTATTTTGGTATATTTCATTCAACTTATCAATAGCTTTTTCAATAACTTCTAAATCATCAACTTCAATATATTTTGCAATATCTTTAGCAGATATTGACTTCTCAGAAGCAAATATTAAAGCTTCTATTTTATTTTTTAATTCCATAATTATACTTTTAGTAGATTTAATTTATTTTAATAAGGTTATGACAATTGTCAAACATCCAATAATCCAGCAATAATAAGAGAAATATGACAGTTTGGCCCTTGTAATTAACGAGATGAGAAAGGCGATAGAAAAGTATCCCACAATTGCAGCAGCAATTCCTCCAAGCAAGTAAGGAAGCCATACACCATTAGTAATTGTTTCCTCAGATAGGTCTTTAAGATTCAAAATGCCAGCACCGAAAATGGCAGGGATGGAAAGCAAAAAAGAAAATCGTGCAGCCAGTTCACGCTTAAGCCCACAGAAAATTCCTGTTGCAATGGTTGAACCAGAGCGCGAAATACCAGGAATTATTGCTATACTCTGTGCCAGACCAATCAGAAGTGAAGCAGGCACAGTCAATCTTTCTTTATCATTCTTTTTAATCTTGTCTGAAATGAATAGTATCAAACCTGTTACCAATAGCATAATGCCCACTAAAAGCAGATTGCTAAAGAATGATTCTAATATTCCCTTAAAAGCGAATCCTAAAATTCCTGTAACCCCTGTGGCAATGAGTAAATACAACAGAAATTGTTGATAAAATCGGATTTCCTGAGAACGCCCTTTCCCCCAGATAAATATAGCTAAGATTAAGTGATATATATCTTTTCTAAAATAGATAAGTACTGCTAGAAGAGTACCAAGATGGACAGTAATGTCAAAAAGAATTCCAGGCTGATTAAAATTCAATAAGTGCTGGAAAATAACCAGATGTCCCGAACTACTTACAGGAAGAAACTCGGTAAGTCCTTGAGTTATCCCCAAAATGATTGCGCTAATAAGGTGCATAAGCATATTCTTCGGGCAAGACAATTTTAGATACAGGCACGAGTTTGAAATTCTTGTCCTCAATATTTCCAAGTATTTGTTTCAGCTCTTTTAGGCTTTTCAAGGTGCAATGGCTTATTACAACAATTTCATTTTGGGTTTTTGTAAGCTCAAGCAATCTCTTTGTTTTTGTTGAAACCCTATCAGGAAAGGTTCCTGTATCTAAAAAGAAATCTATCATATAAGTAGGAATTCCTATCTCCTGAGCCAATTCATATCCAATTGTCTTTGGAGTGGTTCTGCTATCAATAAAAAACAGATTATTTTCTTTAAGAACTTTTAGTGTTGGAGATACGACATTTCTATATTGCATTGCGAGTGAGCCCATATGATTATTAGCCCCTATGCATAATGGTAGGTTTTTTATATATTTTTTTACTCGTTTTTCAATTTCTTTTTCTGATAGATTTACAAAGATAGCATTTTTGCCTGGGTCATCTTGAGGATAACTGATTGGTTCCATTGGAATATGAATGATGGTCTCCCGCCCTTGATTATACGCTTTTTGCATAACCTCTTGACTGTAAGGAAGTTCAGGTAATATTGAAAAGTTAATATTCTTATCAAGTGATAGAAATTTCTCTAACAATTCTCCAGAAAAGTATCCAAAATCATCTATTATAATTGATAGTTTTGTAATTTTTTTATAAATTTTATTAGTATCATTGCTTATTTTCAAAAGGAAGTATTTTTTTATCTTTGGGTCATATAATTTCATTTCAATTGAGTTTCCATCATTACTTTCTTGGACAGTTATAACCTGACCGCCTGCTTCTTTTACTTTATCAGTTATGAAGATATTTGCAATTGTTAAACTTAATTGGTTAGTATCAAGAACAATTTTTTTTATAATCGTATTTCCTTTTATTCTTGTTTCAATAAATTCATCTGGAACTTCAAGTCTTTTTAAAGCATAATCTATCGCAGATTCAACTTGTGATATTATAGTCTTTTTAGAGTCTATCTTTGCTGAATTTTCCCGGATAGAGAGAATAGGCTCTTTCCTTTTTTGTTGATGGTATGTAGTGATTAACTGCCATATAAAGAAAGCGGCAATTATGACGGCAGCAATAATAAGAAAAATTTTAGATAAGGATTTATTTTTTTTATTTTTCTTATGAGATCTCTTTACATACTTTCTTCTTTTTTTATTAGCCATAAGATATTTTATTAATATTTATAATCATAAAAATTATATTTAGAAAATATTTGTCAAAATTATTGACAAAGATTTTTTATTAAGTAAGCATTTAGTATCAATATTTATAGGAAAAGATATGAAAGTACACCAAGAAGTAAAAGGCGAAATATGGTCATTTATACATCCTCTTAATTTTAACAAATATAAAGGAGAATATATTGCCCTTGTAAATGATAGGATTGTAGCACATAGGAAGGAGTTTGAGAAAGTATATAGGAAGGCATTGAATATCCATAAAGAACCTACTTTTGCGAAAGTTCCAGAAAATGAGCTAATGATATTATGACTACTAAATTTTCGTTCAAAACCTTTGATTCTGAGCGTATAGGTATAGTCAAAAAACCATTTGCAACAATAAAAGTGTTTTGTAACTCCCATGTGATAAAAGCAGATTTTCTAATTGATTCAGGTGCAGACATTACAATAATTCCACAACAATTAGGTGAGAAAGGGCTTGGTTTTTTCTGGAGAAAGGTGAGAGAATTATTAATCTTGGTGGTGCTGGGGGTGGATTAATTCCTGTAGCAATGAGGAATGCTGAAATGGAAATAGGAAATGAGTGTATCAAAACCAGGGTTGGGTGGGCACTTATAGACACAGTACCACTAATTCTTGGCAGATTGGATATATTTGCCAGATTCCATATTGAATTCAGAGAAGACGAAAATGTTATTATGTTTAAGAATAAGGATAATATATAATTTTAAAATAATGGAGGTGATATGATAGAGATTCGTATGCATGGCCGTGGAGGGCAAGGAGCGGTGAAAGCTTCATTTGTTCTGGCAGAAGCCGCATTTCAAGGTGGGAAATATGTTCAGGCGTTTCCAAGATTCGGAGTAGAAAGAAGAGGTGCTCCAGTTGAAGCTTTTACACGGATTGATGATAAACCAGTTCAAATTCGCTCAAAAATCTATTATCCAGATGGTGTGATTGTTCTTGACCCAACTTTGATTGAAGTTGTTGATGTAACAAGTGGTCTGAAAAAAGGTGGCTGGATATTAATCAATTCTGATAAAAAACCAGAAGATTATAGTTTTGGTAATGAGTATAAAGTGTATACTGTGGATGCCACCAAAATTGCAGTTGAAAATCATCTTGGTTCAATATCTGCTCCAATTGTGAATACAGCTGTTGTTGGTGCTTTTGCAAAAATCACCGGTATGGTTGAAATGGATGCGGTTGAAAAGGGGATTGATTCTGCTATTCCAAGAATGAAAGAAGAGAATAAGAAAGCTGCACGCCAAGCATATGATTCTATTACATAAATGAACCTGGAATTTAACTGTTGGAAATTTAACCGCAAAGTGCGCCAAGAAGACGCAAAGGGCACAAAGGAATAAGGTTTAATATTGTAATTATTTTATAAAAAGTCTTAGCGTTCTTTGCGTCTCCTTTGGGTTCTTTGCGGTTAAAAAATAAGTCTAAACCTTAACCGCAAAGTGCGCGAAGCAGTCGCAAAGGGCACAAAGGAATAAGGTTTAATATTGTAATTATTTTATAAAAAGTCTTAGCGTTCTTTGCGCATTCTTTGGGTTCTTTGCGGTTAAAAAATAAGTCTAAACCTTAACTGCATCCCTAATTAATTGGGGATACCAAGAAGACGCAAGGACACAAAGAATGGAAGATAAAAATGACTGAGAATGAGTTGTCAAGAATAATAATTGGGGCGGCCATTGAAGTCCATAAAATACTTGGACCTGGGTTATTAGAATCAGCTTATGAAACTGGTATGGAAAGAGAGTTAACACTTAGAGGATTAAATGTTAGACGACAGGTTGGACTTCCTTTAATCTATAAGGATGTAAAATGCGATATTGGATATCGTGTTGATTTATTGGTTGAAAACAAAGTAATTATTGAAATAAAATCTGTAGAAGCTCTGAATGATGTTCATATTGCTCAAGTTTTAACCTATCTGAAATTAAGCAAATGCAAATTAGGACTGCTAATCAATTTTAATGTTAAACTACTAAAAGACGGTATTAAAAGATTGGTAAACAATCTGGAGGAGTAGAGTTTTGGTTCCGATATGTTGGGATGTCTCCTTTGAATTAAATGCTGTAATTTTTATAGTAAGTCTTAGCGTTCTTTGCGCATTCTTTGGGTTCTTTGCGGTTAAAAAATAAGTCTAAACCTTAACCGCAAAGTGCGCGAAGCAGTCGCAAAGGGCACAAAGGAATAAGGTTTAATATTGTAATTATTTTATAAAAAGTCTTAGCGTTCTTTGCGCATTCTTTGGGTTCTTTGCGGTTAAAAAATAAGTCTAAACC